>R06__coassemble_3_pt1 | contig 120217 bp, 122 predicted proteins | sample R06__metabat2_high_PE_023 | metagenome-assembled genome bin R06 | reverse complement strand
AAGCGTCACAGATTTGTTATTTGTGACGCTTTCTTTTCAATAAGAAACACCTAAGTATTTTTTTAAGCGACAGATAAAATATATTACACATAAATTCGTCACATCTTGAGGCATAACTTTGCATCAAAGTACAAAAAGCACATATGCCTTTTTTCATATGTTATTCATACATTTGCGTAAACATAATTTATTTGTGATTTTATAGTTGATGCCAAATATAAGCATTTAAATAATGGCATGTCCTGTGAAGACTTATATCAAGTTGTCACATATATGTATTGTCATAAACACCTCTTGGAGCATATGTATATCCTTTTGAACAAGAAATGGATTCTGTAAAGTATCGGCTAACAGGTTATGCTGGTGACATACATGTTATTCCTGTTTATATTCCACAAAATTGTGACAGATATAATGATTTCATGCTATCTATAAAAAAGTCAGAAGGAAGGTTATTGGAAGCAACAAAAGAAGACCATTTTCAATGACAAATTATATTTCCAATTCTGCACACTATACTCACGTCTATACACTCTGCAGAAACGTGATACATACGTTAAGAATAAGCACCGCAGACATCAAGTATGCATAAAAAATGCAGTTTCTCAAACTTATGTCTCACTTTCTCTCCAAAGGGGTGGAGACAAGTCTTATCCAAGTCAAATGCTGTCATTGAATACTTCAACAAATACACTGTGCTCTATGACCGGCAGGAACGGGAAATATGTCTGCATTTACATTCCATAATGATTGACTTCGACTGCATATGTAACTCCAATATTATCGTTGCCGATATTGAAATAAAATCAAAAAAATCTTAACATTTGAGAATGTTTTCACGAGTCGAATTACAATGAATTCTTAGAATAGACCATGAAACCGTTTGGAAGAATGCTGATTTGAAAGAAACATGTACTAGCCACGAGACTACAAGTGTAGTTGTGTTAAATTCCATACCTTCAAAAAATAAATTTTTAAACATCAATTTATGTTAGGCGCAATCATAGGAGACATTGTCGGCTCCATCTACGAGTTCAACAACATCAAAACAAAAGACTTTCCTTTTTTCACGGATGAGAAAGAATATACTGACGACAGCATACTCACCATAGCAACAGCAGACTGGCTGCTGCATGGCGGCAACTCTGCTGATTACTACTTTAAGTACGCATCGGACTACCCATGCCCTATGGGCAGCTACGGTTCTATGTTTGTGGAGTGGATTTGTAAGGCACAAAAAGGTATAATGGTTCCATACAACAGCTGCGGCAACGGGAGTGCCATGCGTGTGGCTCCAGTAGGATGGGCTTTCGCCACGAAAGAAGAAATTTTGACTGCTGCGGAACAATCGGCGGCATGTACACACAACCATCCTGAGGGAATAAAAGGAGCAAAAGCAGTAGCACTTTGTATATTTCTTGCCCGCAATGGTATGTCTGCAACCGACATCAGAAAGGTTATTACTGAAGATTTCGGATATGATTTATCTTTGTCAGTTGACAAAATAAGACCACGATACTCATGGGAAGGTCTTGATGGGAAAATCAGCGGCGGAACTTGTCAGGGCAGCGTACCAGAGGCTATTGTCTGCGCCCTAGAAGCCGAAAATTTCGAGGATGCGATTCGCAATGCTATCAGCTTAGGCGGGGACTCTGATACAATAGGCTGCATAACAGGAGGTATCGCAGAAGCTCTATTCGGAATTCCGGCAGAGACTCGAGATACAGGTTTAAAATTTCTGCCATATAAACTCAAACACATTGTTAATGAGTTTGAATCAAAATTCGGCCCTAATAATGACAAACAAAGGCTCAAATAAATTCTACAGAGTGAAACAAAAAAGTTTCGCTCTGTTTTTTTGTAAATTATGCCAGATTGAAAAATATTCAGAATAAAAAACATATTAGAAACATTATTTTTAAATTTGCAAGCGATGTAATATCCGTGTACTTGAACACCACGTAAAAAACAAGCTAAACTTCTTTAGATTTTGTTTGATTACAGACCATTGTAGTGTTTACTGATTCACGTTAGTTGTTTTAATAAAATCTAAAAAAATGAGTAACAAAGAGTCTGCTATAGTCCTTCTGTCTGGAGGCCAAGATTCAACGACATGTCTTTTTTGGGCCTTAAAAGAATTCAAGAAAGTATATGCCATAGGTTTTAAATACGGCCAAAAGCACTCGCTTGAAAATAAAATTGCTGCTGAAATAGCCAGAGAAGCAGGTGTCGAATATAAAGAGGTTGAAATCGACCTTTTCAAACAATTTACGCATAATTCTCTAACCGACAGCTCTATTGAGATTGACGCAAAAAAGCCAGATGAAAAATTTCCAAATACATTTGTTCCAGGCCGAAATATGATTTTCCTGACGTATGCAGCTGTGTGGGCTTACTCTTTAGGGGTTCATAATTTGGTGACAGGCGTGGGACAAGCCGACTATAGCGGGTATCCAGACTGCAGAAACAATTTCATAAAGAGTTTAAATGCCACCATCGGGCTTGCCATGGACTACGAATTGGATATTCACACGCCAATGATGTGGCTTAGCAAGGAAGATGAATGGGAAATGGCTGATCAATTGGGAGTTTTTGATCTTGTTAGGACAAAAACTCTGACCTGCTACAATGGAATTGTTGCTGATGGATGTGGCAACTGTCCATCGTGCAAGTTAAGAGCTAAAGGACTGAGAGACTACCTGTTAAGAAGAAAACTAAAATAAAACATCTGCGATGGACGAACTTCACTCATTAGGAAACAAAACAAAATATCCGACAGACTATGATCCGTCTGTACTCGAAACTTTCGAAAATAAACATATTGGCAATGATTACTGGGTTAAATTTAACTGTCCAGAATTCACAAGCCTCTGCCCCATCACCAGCCAACCAGACTTTGCCACAATTTATATTTCTTATGTGCCAAATATAAGGATGGTTGAGAGCAAAAGTTTAAAGCTATACTTGTTCAGCTACAGAAATCATGGAGACTTCCACGAAAATTGTGTTAACACCATAATGAAGGATTTAATCAAACTGATGGATCCTAAATACATTGAAGTCACAGGAAAATTCATGCCAAGAGGAGGAATAAGCATAGACCCATATTGCAACTATGGCAAACCAGGCACAGACTATGAACGAATGGCCAAAATACGTTTTGAAAACCATGACATGCAGCCCGAAAAAGTTGACAACAGATAATTTCTTTTGCAAAATTTACTCAATATGATTACTTTTGCTCTAATTGATATATAACACGGAGTGAAGTCATGCAGAATTCAGATAAAAAGGACATTCCAATATATTCAGAAGGCGTCATTGAGTTTGTAACTGTGGCTGCCGAATATTGTGCATCTATTGAAGGCTGTCAAGGCAGCACTAGAAAAGAATTTATTGACAGAATAAACAAAATATCATCCTTGCTTTATCTGAAAGCCCTATTGCTGCCAGACATTGTGTGTCTTGTGCAAGAGGGTCTGCAAGCTTATGTTGACGAATACACTTATGAGAATGTCAGAGAGAAGATATCTGCCACGATGGGTGAATATGACTTCTTTTTGGAAACCCAAAATTCTGATATGCAATATTCAGACACTCCGATTTCAGCAACTATATCAGAACATTTGGCTGATGTCTATCAGGATTTGAGAGACATGATTGAAAACTTCAAGACAGCCAACGAAGAAGTCATGACCGAAGCTATTTTTGACTGCAAAGAAGGCTTTGCTAATGACTGGGGGCAAAAACTGATAAATGCCATTTCTGCTATGCATTGTATCTTGTACAGTGACAAAAATGAAGGACAGAACAGTGATGAAGATTTTTTTGAAGTACAAGGAGATGACTACAAAGACATTTGAACCCAAAATAAGCAAGGAAGATCTCAACAAACTTGAAGCAGAGACCTACAAGGGAAGCATATTTGTTGTTAACACTGTGGAGGAAGCCGAAGATGCAATTTCTTATCTCAAGTCGCAATCCATTGTAGGATTTGACACAGAAACAAAGCCTTCCTTTGTCAAGGGAGAAAGACACACAGTGTCGTTATTACAACTTGGTGACTCTAAAGTCACCTATTTGTTCAGGCTGAACAAAATAGGAATAACTGAATCTTTGCTTAAATTTTTCAATTGTCGTTCTGTGCTCAAAATAGGTCTTTCGACGAAAGATGACTTCAGAGCTCTAAGAGAATTAAAGAAAGGCATAAGATTCTCCAAATTCATTGAGCTGCAAAACTATGTCACTCAATATGGAATTGAAGAGAAGAGTCTGACAAAAATATATGCACTGATTTTTAACAAGAGAATTTCCAAGTCACAAAGACTGACCAATTGGGAGGCTGAAAATTTGACAGACAAGCAGAAACAATATGCTGCCCTTGATTCATATGCGACTAGAAGAATATTTGCACATCTTGAGGGCATCAAGAAACAAACAAGCCATACAACAGAGGCCGAGGACATCTCTGCCGATACTGAAATAAACGAAGATATATCACCTAAATAACACTCGTAAACACAAATAGCATGAAAGAAAAAATCGTCATATATCAAGTTCTTCCTAGATTGTTTTCAACAACAGCAGGAAAAAACTTAAAGGGAGGAAGCATCAAGGACAACGGTTGCGGTAAATTTGAAAACTTTACTGACGTTGCCCTCAACTCGATAAAAAAACTTGGTATAACACATGTGTGGTTCACTGGTGTTATTGAGCATGCAACAAAAACAGACTATTCTAAGTTCGGCATCAAAAAAGACCATGGAGCCGTGGTTAAAGGGGAAGCTGGCTCGCCATACGCAATAAAGGACTACTATGACGTTGACCCAGACTTGGCAGTTGATGTCAAAAAGAGAATGGCTGAGTTTGAAGCCCTAATAGAACGCACTCACAATGCTGGCCTGAAAGTGATAATGGATTGCGTTCCTAACCATGTGGCAAGACAATATGCTTCTGACGCCAAGCCAAAATCTGTAAGAGATTTAGGTCAAGACGATTTGAATGACGTTTCATTCAACAGAGACAACAACTTCTACTATTTGCCTGGGCAATCATTTTCACCACAGTTTGACTTGAAATCAAATGAGAAAGAGGAATATATTGAGAATCCGGCAAAAGTGACTGGAAATGACTGTTTTTCAAACAGTCCTTCGGTCAACGACTGGTATGAAACTGTAAAACTAAATTATGGTGTCGACCACAACAGTGGCTACAGAGACTTTTTTCCTACACCTAGCACATGGCTGAAGATTAGAGACATTCTGCTGTTTTGGGCCAAAAAGGGTGTTGATGGATTTAGATGCGACATGGCAGAAATGGTTCCTGTGGAATTTTGGGAATGGATGATTCCGCAAATCAAAGATAAAAATCCTGACATCATATTCATTGCTGAGACTTACAACCCATCTCAATACTGGATGTATCTTGAAAAAGGGCACTTTGATTATCTGTATGACAAAGTCGGATTGTATGACACTCTCAAAGCAGTGATAAGAAATGAAAAACCAACAAGCGAGATAACCAAATGTTGGCAGTCTTTGCCCGGTATAGAAAATAGGATGCTGAACTTCCTTGAAAATCATGATGAGCAGAGAATTGCATCTGATTTCTTTGCTGAAGATCCACAAAAAGCAGTTCCAGCTTTAATCATTTCTTCAATGATCAGTCAATCTCCAATGATGGTCTACTGTGGTCAAGAATTCGGAGAAAAAGGAATGGATGAAGAGGGATTTAGTGGCAGAGATGGAAGAACTACAATTTTTGATTACTGGACAGTTGATAGCATCAGCAAATGGATAAATGGCGGAAAGTTTGATGGGAAAAAACTTAGCGTAGATCAGAAAGGCATGCAGAAACAATATCAAAAAGTATTGAATATCTGCAAAAACGAAGATTCTATCGCTAACGGCCAATTTTATGATTTGATGTATTGCAATTATGAAAATGTGGACTTCAATTCCACTAAACAATATGCTTTCATCAGAAAATACAAAAAAGAAACTCTTTTGGTTGTTTCTAATTTTGATGATTCTGATGCAGACATCACCGTCAATCTTCCAAAAAACGTCTTTGATTATTTGAATATAGCAGAGGGCGACTATAAAGCAAAGGAATTGATCAGCGGAACACAGACAACAATCTGTCTGTCGGCATCAAATCCTGTATCATTAACAATACCTGCTAACAATGGTATCGTGCTAAAATTCAATTCATAAAATTCATATTACAAATATCATGAAAAAGAGTTTCAAATTGATTGCTATTGCATTCGGAATGTTTGCAATTGCCTCTTGTTCTTCAAAGTCAAGCACAACTGATTCTGCTGCAGAAAATCAGGATTCAACAAGTATGGAAAATGTTGAGCCTCAGATGGGTGATCCTAGAGACATCAACTCCAACGACATCATCGCGATGAAGATAGACAGACTGGAGAAGGAGTTGGAGCTGACAAACGAGCAGAAGCAAAAGGTTATTGAACTGTTCACAACATCTGTCACTAAGATTGATTCCACTGTAGAAAGCAACGACGGTGAGCGTCCTGACAGAGAAACTATCAGAGAGACAATAGAAAACGAGGTTGAGAAGATGAAGGAAATCCTCAGCCAAGAGCAGTTTGAAAAGTATCAGAAAATGATGGAAAGAGGTCCACGTCCTGGTGGTCCAAGACCAGAATAAACAAATAAGTTTGCTAAATAGGCAAAGAGGGTGTATCAAAATGGTGCACCCTCTTTTTTGTTTTTTGCCAATATATGAGTATATGTCATAAAATCCGCAATTTATTTAGTAATTTTGCAGTCAAATAATTGAGTTATTAGACTAATGGGATTTATAGAAGAGATAAAGAGGCGAAGAACATTTGCCGTGATAAGCCATCCAGATGCAGGTAAAACAACATTGACTGAAAAGTTGCTGCTTTTTGGAGGAGCCATTCACATTGCGGGAGCGGTTAAATCTAACAAAATAAAAAAAACAGCCACAAGTGACTGGATGGAGATTGAAAAGCAAAGAGGTATCTCTGTTGCGACTTCTGTTATGGCTTTTGACTATAATGGTTATAAAATAAATATTCTAGACACACCTGGCCACCAGGATTTCCAGGAAGACACATTCAGAACTTTAACCGCTGTTGATAGTGTAATTATAGTCATTGACTGTGCGAAGGGTGTTGAGGCTCAGACAAGAAAACTTATGGAAGTCTGCAGAATGAGGAAAACCCCAGTAATTGTTTTCGTGAACAAAATGGATAGAAACGGAAACAATGCCTTTGACCTTTTGGACGAAGTTGAGAAAGAACTGCACATTAAAACAAGACCTCTTTCATGGCCTATTAATCAAGGTGAAAAATTCAAGGGTGTCTACAATCTGTACAAAAAGCAGCTAAATCTATTTACTCCTAGCAAACAGACTATCACAGAATGTGTCGAGTTTGATGATGTGAACAGTCCAGAGCTTGAAAATTACATCGGAGAAGATGATGCAAATCAATTAAGAGAAGACTTGGACTTGCTGGAGGGCGTTTATCCAGATTTTGAAATAGACCAATACTTGAATGGCGATTTGGCTCCAGTTTTCTTCGGTTCTGCCCTTAACAATTTTGGAGTAAAGGAGCTGCTGGATTGTTTCTGTGAAATAGCACCTTGCCCTCAGCCCACCCAAACAAACGAACGCGAAATAAAGCCTGAAGAGGAAACATTCAGTGGCTTTGTGTTCAAAATCCATGCTAACATGGATCCTAACCACAGAAGCTGTATAGCCTTTGTGAAGGTTTGCTCTGGAAAATTTGAAAGGAATGTCAACTACAAACATGTCAGACACGGGAAATTGATGAAATTCTCCAGTCCAACAGCATTCATGGCTCAGAAGAAAGAGACTGTGGACGAGGCCTATCCAGGTGATATTGTTGGACTTCCAGACAGCAGTAGCACATTCAAAATAGGTGACACTCTTAGCAGCGGAGAAAATATTCATTTTAAGGGTCTTCCGAGCTTTTCTCCTGAGATGTTCAAATATATTGAGAATGATGACCCAATGAAGTCGAAACAACTGAATAAGGGAATTGAACAGCTTATGGACGAAGGCGTTGCACAATTGTTCACGAACCAATTCAATGGAAGAAAGATAATAGGAACTGTTGGCCAATTGCAGTTTGAGGTAATTCAGTACAGGCTACTCCACGAATATAACGCACAATGCAGATGGGAGCCAATAAATCTGTATAAGGCATGCTGGATTGAAAGTGACGACAAAGCACAATTGGAAGACTTCAAGAAAAGGAAATACCAATATATGGCAAAAGACAAGGAAGACAGAGATGTCTTTTTGGCAGACTCTGGATATATACTGCAAATGGCACAGCAGGATTTTCCTAAAATAAGATTCCATTTCTCATCTGAATTCTAAGCTTGATTATTACACAAAAAGACAAAAGCACACCCAAAAGGTGTGCTTTTATTTTTTTCGAATGAAGCTCTCATCAACAAGAATAAAAATCCTCAAAAACTTTTGTTATGTACCACTGATCTAAAACACCTCCAGTTTCAACCGATGAATGCATAGCCAATATAGGATTGCCAACGTCAACACCTCTTATGTCAAGCTGTGAAGTAAACAAATTTCCCAAAGTTGAGCCTCCAGACATATCACTTCTGTTGACATATTTTTGGAATGGAACATCTGCATTTTTACACAAAGTAATAAACACAGATGCGCTGTCGGCATCTGTCATATATTTCTGTTTTGCATTGTATTTTATAACTGGGCCTCTATTGATAGACGCTCTGACAATAGGATCATATTTCGACGAATAGTTAGGATGAAAAGCATGGGCCTGATCTGCTGATATCATAAACGAATTATATATCATTCTATGATAATCCTCAACACTCATGCCCATCATATCGGTTATTCGCTCCAATATATGCTTCAATGTCGGAGATAACGCGCCTTGTTTTGTGCCACTACCAATTTCTTCATTGTCGAATACACAAAACAAATTATTGGATATTTTTTCTGTTGAAATCAAAGCTTTCATACCGGCGTATACCATTGATAAATCGTCAAGTCTCGGACAAATCATCATGTCATAATCCAACCCTACTACCTTGCCTCGCTCAGCGTTATATAAAATCAGATCTGCATCCAATATGTCATCAACGGAAACATTCAGGCTCTGTGCTACTTTATTTAGAATTAAATCCGACTTATTATCCTCGTCATAAAAGGAAGATAATACAGGCAACATATCTATCTGTGGATTTAATTCTACACCTGAATTCACTTGTCTGTTCATATGTATAGCCAAACTTGGTATAACCGCAATAGGATATTTCAGATTCACCAGACAGGACTTCGGTCTAAGTGTAGATTCAGATTTCAGCATTACCCTACCGGCAACAGACAAAGGTCTGTCAAGCCAGGACATAAGAATTGCACCTCCGTATACTTCTGTATTCAATCTTACAATACCTTCATGACCTAAAATCTCAGGACTCGGTTTTAACTTTAAAGCAGGAGAATCAGAGTGAGTTGCAATAATCTTCAGACCAGAATTTGCCAATGACTCATTTCCTAATGTGAAAGCGAATATAGAAGAATCATTATGAGTAACAAAATACTTGCCTCCTCCATTTGGCGTCCATACATTCTCTAACCTCAGTTCCTGAAAACCAGCCTCAACCAAATGTTTTCTAATGTTATCTACCACATGAAATGGAGTTGGACTATCTTCTACAAATTCAAAAAGTCCATCTATCTCTCGCTTAAATTCATTCATATCGTATTGAATTATTTATCATCTACTTTTTTTATCATTAATTTGTGGTTTACCAAATCTTTTAAATCGTCCATTGTGACACCTGATGCAATCAAATTTTCAATCAAATCCACACATTTTCGATTCCATTCGTTTTCATCCGTTGTTTTTTCTACATATTGAATGCCCAAATAAAGCAAAAACAAATTATGTTCTGAAGTTATATTATATTTTTCGTTCAATAAATCAGAAGTTGATATTTCTTTGGGTGAAACTCGCAATCCGTCGTTCGTGTATAGCCATTTTGTCTCAAATATCTGTTTATAGGCAGTGGTTTCTTCCACAACTATTTCAGTTTTCTTTCTTTTTCGTAATTCATAATAAGTATATTTACCAGAAATCTGCCCAATAAAATTATATGAGCCAGACTGCCCTACCATTTTATTAAGCATATTGAAAAAAGCGACTGATGACTCTAATGTAATTCTGTCCAAAAACTGGTCATATCCATAAAAAAATTTATCTTCAAAATTTGGTTTACGTGTTCCGCTGTTAGCAACAACCACATCATTCCCTTGTAAGTTCAACGCCTCAACAGACACACTTCTGCTAATTATATCCAAACTTGGGCAATCAGACACTCCTATGGCTTGTAAAAACATTATGACAGAATCCAATTTGTCAAAACCAACTAGATTCATCACACTCTGTTTTAGAAACCTTACATCCAAATTGGATTTAAAAAACAACATCAAATCAGAGGACCTCTGATACACGTTTTTTTTATCAGAAAAGAACACATTGCCATTTGTGTCTTCAGTAAGTAAAAAAGCAATATCATTAAACAATGACAAATAGGAAATTCTTTGTTCTTTAACATAAGAGACCTCAGAATATTCCTTTGAAAACAAAACCAAATCATTTGCCACAGTCTCTTCATCAGAAACACTTACCAGACAATTCTGATACTTTGGTAAAATATCATTTTTTATTATTTCCCTTATCCCTGGTTTTTCTATTCCGAGCCACCGAAACAACCTTATAATATCGTTTTCCGTTTTGAAATAATCATTTGGAGCATGCAAATTACACTTGTTGTCATCAGACATGAATATTGACTGATTTCCATCAGAGTCAGTAGGAGAACGGAAAACACCATCTTCACACTTTATGAATTTTAAATTCTTTAAAATAGATCTGTAATCCGCAAAAGAATCTTTGTATTCATAAATGACAAGATATATAGACTTAAGCTCATCGTCTGAAAAAATTTCAAAATCGATTTTCTTTATGATTTCAGCAAAATGTTCAGCATTTATTTCACACCTCAATAAATTATGTTTTTTCAAAAAATGTAATTTGTCAACATAATTTCTCAAATCATGCAGATTACAGAAGCACCACTCCATTCCTTCTTCTCCAACCAATTTAGACAAAAGATTTGGATTTATTAAACTTCTAATTTTTTCATTACAACAGAAACACGCCTTGCGTGATGAAACGTATTTGCCAAGTGCCGACACAAAAACAGGCTTGCTATTTAATACATTTCCACATTCTCCTATAAACCTCTGACTAAAGAAATCAGTTTCTATATAATCATTCAAATAGTTAGACAAATCATCAAAATCATAATTATACTCATCTGACCTTGATAGTAAACAAAGAAAATATAAAGACCATATATATATTGAAAATACCAGGGAATTTAAATCTTCATTCCTTTGCTCATTTCTTTTTACTCGTTCCCTATTTTCGGTCAACAAGTAAGGTGCATTTACGTAACTTTTAAAGAAACCTGACAATTCCACCGGCAAGAAGCAATAAATATTTTTTATTGCTTCATCAATTAGACATGGTTTACCATTACTATCTGCAAGAAAACCTACAGAACATCCTTTATACTCTTCTTTATTGCCAGAATAACAAAACTGATGAATGTAATATTCAGAGTTTCTTGAACAAGAAAATTTCAAAAAATGATGCTCAACTCCAAACTTGTCTGGTATTACGAAATCTCTATGTGAAAGTATTACCCGATTGAATTCAAAATTAGAGCCTTCTATTTCGCAATTAACATGCCTAACGTTTGTCAAAAAAAAGAGCAAATCATTCAGATTCTCCATTCTGCGTTCTGCCTCAACAAAAGCTTTTTGTCTTATATTTTTTTTGAATGGCAAATAGAAAAAAGTAAGACCAGTTTCGTTCGTATATTCAACTCTCTCTGCCAAGTTGGGGACAATATAATTTTCAATAACGAACGAAAATACATCGTCCTGAATATGAGGTCTGTCTGTAACCGAAAATACAGATTTAAAACCTATACCAAATTTGCCTATTTTCCTGGTTTCGGTCTTTGAGCTGGCACCTATTGATGTAATAGCATTTATATCACCTATAAAATTTTGTACATCTTCTTCTTCAGGGTTTGAAATTGTCAGATGAGCAGTTCCATTATGCGAAAACAATAAGCCATCAGAATTCAACTTGATGTTAACGACTGTAGCTTCTGCATCATCGGCATTCTGAACAAGTTCAGTAATATAGTGGGCTGGTGAAGAGTATTTATCCACAACTGTATTCCACAATCCAGCAACAGCACGTTCAGTCAGCGAATTTGACAAAATAAGCCTCTTTTCATGCAGTTTTTTGAACCATTCACCTTGTTCAGAATTCATTCCCATAAAAATTTACATTGCAGCTATAGATCTTGCGTTTGTTATTCTGCAGCTGTTATTTATTGCTGTAAAAACTTCCTCAACATCAGATACAACAGTCCACAGTTTCAAGTGCTCGTTTCTCATGAATTTTTGGTCTGCAATATGGTTCATCATAGAAATAAAGCAATCATAAAATCCATTTACATTTACTATAACTATAGGCACATCAATTATGCCTAGCTGTTTTGCCGTGATTGAATCTATCAATTCTTCCAATGTCCCGCACCCACCAGGAAGCACCACAATAGCATCTGCCATTGTCATCAATTTTTTCTTTCTGGTTTCCATATCATCAACCAGTATTTCTGTAACATCAGGATTATCCCAACCCTCGTCTACCATAAACTTTGGTATAATGCCATTTATCAAACCATTATTAGCATTGACACTTTTAGCCAAGGCACCCATCAGACCAACTCTTCCTCCTCCATATAAACACATAACTCCAGATTCGGACATAATTTGTCCGAGTCGTTCAGCTTGTTTTACATATATATCATCTGCTTGTGTGCTAGAAGCACAAAATACCGATACATTCATATTGATAAAGCATTTACACATGTTTTCACAAAATTAGTCTAAAATGCGGTAAATTCAATAATGCCGATTATCTGCTGATAAAAAATCAATATGACACGTCGTTTGGCTTACATAAATTCCACAATTTCTTCAACTCTTATATTTACGTTATAATCATTTTAGTACTTTTGTCATCACATCGCAATTACATTCGAAGTCATAGTCATTCGGATTAAAGACACACCATTAAGGGCATAAACAATGGGAAAAGAAATACAGGTAGAAGAAAATAAAACTGACATTCACAAGATTCTTAAAGAATATTGGGGATACGACAAATTCAGGGAGCTACAAGAAAATATAATCACTTCTATCATTGAGGGTAAAGACACTCTTGGACTCATGCCAACGGGTGGCGGAAAAAGCATTACATTCCAGGTACCGGCTTTGGCTATGCAAGGAACTTGTTTAGTTATAACTCCACTTATTGCCCTAATGAAAGACCAAGTTCAGAATATAAAGGACAAAGGTATAAGAGCCGCTGCTATCTATTCGGGTATGACATATCAAGACATACAAAGAGAGATGGACAACTGTATTCTAGGAAACTACAAATTCCTTTATGTGTCCCCAGAACGACTGTCTACTCCATTATTTCTGTCAAAAATAAAACAATTAAACATAAATCTAATTGCCGTAGATGAGTCCCATTGTATATCGCAATGGGGATATGACTTTAGACCGTCCTACCTGAGAATCGCTGAAATCAGACAAATAATTCCAGATGCACCAATTTTGGCTCTCACAGCAACAGCTACGCCAGATGTTGTTGAGGACATTCAAAACAAGCTCTGTTTCAATCCAGACAAACAAGTTTTCAGGAAAAGCTTTCTAAGAAAAAATCTTGCTTACGTTGTCAAATACTCTGACGACAAAGAAAGAATGATGTTGAAAATTCTCAATTCTGTGCCTGGATCTTCTGTTGTATATGTAAGAAACAGAAAAAGAACCAAAGAGATAGCAGAATTATTAACACAAAATGGTATTTCTGCAGACTTTTATCATGCTGGCATAAACAATGAAGAAAAAGACGAAAGGCAAAATAGTTGGAAGTCAGGGGATTGCAGAGTCATCGTGGCCACTAATGCCTTCGGAATGGGAATTGACAAACCAGACGTAAGGACAGTTATACATCTTGACTTGCCAGACAGTCTTGAAGCTTACTTTCAAGAAGCAGGAAGAGCAGGAAGAGATGGAGAAAAAGCCTATGCCGTTCTTATTTACAGCAACAGCGACAAAACGAAACTCAAAAAGAGGATATCAGACAATTACCCTGATAAAGAATTCATAAAGAATGTATATAACTCGCTGTGCTATTATTACCAAATTTGTGTTGGAGAAACAATGGAAAAGCCATCGCCTTTTGACATTGGTAAGTTCTGTTCTATTTACAAATACAGCATTACCCAAACTGCAAGTGCTTTGAAACTGCTTCAACAAGATGGTTACATAGAACTTGACGATGAGCCAGAAAATAGCTCCAGAGTGATTTTCAGCATAGAAAGAGATGAGCTATATGATATAAACACAACCGAAGAAGAAGATATTGTGCTGAAAGCTTTGATGCGCAATTACAGCGGCTTATTCAGTGACTACGTATACATTGATGAAAGTCTGATTGCAAGGAAAAGTGAAAAAACAAAGGATGAAGTTTATAGAATTCTGACCACTCTCAGACAAAATGGTGTTATCAACTACATACCTATGAAGAAAGAACCTAGAATCATGTTCGTCAGAGGCAGGGTTGAGAGTGAAAGATTTTGCATAAGCAAGAGCGTTTACAACGTGAGAAAAGACATATTTGAACACAGGATATCCTGTGCCATAGATTATGCAGAAAACAAATACACTTGCAGGAGCAAACTACTGCTTAAATATTTTGGTGAAGAATTGTCTCAAGATTGTGGATGCTGCGACAATTGCCTTAATAGGAATATGGAGAATAGCGTGAACTATAACGAGACAACAGAAGAACTGAAAAATATGATTTTTGTTTTTCTAAAAAGTGTCTCGACAGGTCCAACTCCAATTCAACTGATTGAAACTTTTCAGTCTTACAATTCAGAATTGATAAAATCAACACTTAAAGAATTGATGGCTGATGGTATTGTAAAATTAGATCCAGAGGGCAGACTGAAAACAAACAAATAGAGAGATGGATTGGCCTCAAAATTTTCTATGTTCAAAATTTGATTATAACAAACTGCAAGAGTAAAAAAAATAAACAAAAGAAATGATTATATTTGCAGATGAGGAGGTTTACTTCTCTTAAAAAGAGACTTGTTGATTTCCTTTTTTGATTGAAACAAACAACAGAAAAAAATAAAACAAAAACACTTAACAGGATTAAAGTATGGGAAAAATTATAGCTTTGGCTAACCAAAAGGGAGGCGTCGGCAAAACGACTACGGCCGTTAATCTTTCGGCTTCGTTGGCCGCGATGGACAAAAAAGTTCTATTGGTTGATGCTGACCCTCAAGCCAATGCATCTTCTGGTTTGGGTTTGGACATAAGAAACCTTGAAAATACAATCTATGAGTGTATGATTGACGGAATAGATGTAAAAGATGCCATATACAAAACAGGAACAGACAATCTTGACATAATACCTTCACACATTGATTTAGTCGGTGCAGAAATCGAACTAACCAAAGTTGAAGAAAGGGAGCACTGTATGAGCAAAGTGCTGAACCAAATCAGAGACAATTATGACTATATTTTGATTGACTGCGCTCCGTCACTGGGATTGCTTACTGTGAACTCGCTAACTTCGTCTGATGGCGTAATAATTCCGGTTCAGTGTGAATTTTATGCTATGGAAGGAATTGCAAAACTTCTTAATACAATAAAAATTGTAAAGCAGCACTTGAACAACAAATTGGAAATATATGGAATTCTGCTTACAATGTTCGATTCGAGAACAAGACTAAATCAGGATGTTGTTAAAAGCGTGAAAACAGCCTTTAGGGAAATGGTTTTCAACACAATTATACAAAGAAACGTAAAGCTAAGCGAAGCTCCAAGCCACGGAATGTCAATCATAGATTATGATGCAGACTCCAGAGGTTCTCAAAATTATATGGAGTTGGCAAACGAGCTTATGAGCAGACTTGCAGAGGAGTAATAACAATTGATTAAACTAGGTAAGCGATAATGTCTAAGAAGTTTGGATTAGGAAGGGGAATGGATGCCATACTTGGTGGCGGAGCTTCGTTTGAAAACACACAGGCGTCTGGCGCAACAGAAATTGGCAATCTCAACATTAACGAAATCGAGGCGAACCCAGATCAGCCAAGAAAAGATTTCGATCCCGAGGAAATGCAGAATCTTTGTGATTCAATAAAACATTACGGGGTTTTCACACCTATTACAGTAAGAAAACTAAACGACCATAAGTACCAGATAATTGCAGGAGAACGTAGATTCAGAGCCAGCAAAATGGCTGGTCTTGACACAATTCCGGCATACATAAAAACGGCAAATGACAATGAGGTTGCCGAAATGGCATTAATTGAGAACATTCAAAGAACCGATTTGAATGCGATTGAAATTGCATTGTCATATAAGAGTATAATGGAAAACGGCAACTACACTCAAGAGGAATTAAGTTCCAGAGTCGGAAAAAACAGAACGACCGTTTCAAATTATCTTAGATTGTTGGGATTGCCTGCTGAGATTCAGAAAGGCTTGCAGGACCATAAGATTGAAAATGGACATGCAAGAGCTCTTCTTTCTATCGAGGACCTGCAAAAGCAGCTTGAGGTTTTTAAACAAATTGTAGACAATGGACTATCAGTAAGAAAGGTTGAAGAAATAGCAAAGTCTCTCAAAGAACAAAAAACTCCGAAGCAAGTAAAATCATACGACAATGCAGCTGAATATGCAGAACTCATCAGCAGTATAGGCGATAAAATTGGTTCTAAAGTTGAAATAAGCAAAAACGCGAAGGGTAAAGGCAAAATTTCAATTTGCTTTGATTCTGACGAGGATTTTGAAAGAATAATAGGATTGTTCGACACTCTGAACTAATTTCAACTTGTATAAGAACAAAAACTGGTCATAAGTCACATACACACGTTATAGTTAACTTAAAACAAAATAGATTGAGCCACCTAAAAAAAATATCAGTGCTTCTGTTGCTGGCATATTCTGTACTAGCGAGTGCACAAGAAGACACAACTGCTATAAGCGAATCTGATTATATAGGAAATAATGATATGCTCATAGTTGGTGACAGTGTCATCAATGTTCATCCGCAAAAAGTTAACTCTAATGCGATAAATTATTGGAAACCAAACCCAACAAGAAGTTTGTGGTATTCTGTAATTTGTCCGGGTCTAGGCCAAGTTTATAACAGAAGCTATTGGAAAGTTCCTATTATTTATGGTGGTGGTGCTGTTTTTGCCTATTTAATTCAATGGCAAGGACGTATGTATAAAGAGTATAGCAATGCATACTATGACTTTATGGATAATGACCCAAATACCAACAGCTATGAGTCAATATTCAGAAACATAAATGGAACCGACGAATGGAAGGCAAAGACTCTAAAGCAAAAGAGAGATTACTATAGAAGATATCGTGATATGTGCGTATTCGGAGTCAGCTTGTTGTATGTTCTGAATGTGCTTGACGCATTTGTAGACGGCCATCTATATGACTTCAATGTAAGTGAGGATCTGTCACTACACGTGGAGCCTGTAGTCAACATTGGCGGGAACACAAGCTATGGAGTCTATGACACTCCAAGTCTGCTTGGCGTTCAATGCAATATAAAATTTTAAGGCACTAAATATTTTCACTCATTTAGTCAGAGTAAGTAATTTATATAACATCAAGAAAAGGCTGTCTATAGTTGATTATGCCTTGCTTAAACAAGAAACAAGACATGAAGGGGATAAGGTTCAATTTGCTGATTATAACATCAATAATGCTATTTCTATGTACGAACGTGTTTTCAGCCCAGTCAACAAAGACAACAAACTATAGACAAAAAACACAAGTAAAGCATAAATCTGCAAGTGCCATTAAAGAAGACTCTATACTAAATGCTCCAACTGAAGAAATTAAAATCGAATATGACGAGAAAGACATTCCTATAGAATTTGTTCTTAAGCTGGATAGTTCTCTGCATAACTACCAATTAAGCTTTAAGGACTCTACCCTACAGCCATGTCAAGAGGATTCTACATTTACGTTCGACACTCCTGATAGCATAATAGTGAAACGATTGTCTGACATTCCATCAATTGTGGAACTGTGCTACAACGACATCGTAAGGAAATACATTGAGTTATATCTTGCCAAGAGAAGAAAACTGACTTCATTCATTGTTGGAGAAAGCGAACGATATTTTCCAATGTTTACAGACGCTCTAGAATCAGAATCAGTGCCAGTTGAATTGAGAAATCTTGCTGTTATTGAATCTGCACTAAATCCGAGAGCTTATTCTCCGGCAGGAGCTTCAGGATTGTGGCAATTTATGAGTTCAACAGGTAGCTTGTATGGATTAAAAGTCAATAGTCTTGTTGACGAAAGAAGAGACCCAGTAAAATCAACATATGCTGCTGCAAAATATCTGAAACATCTGTACGGCATTTACGAGGATTGGACACTAGCAATTGCTGCCTATAATTGCGGACCTGGAAATGTTAATAAAGCATTAAGAAGAACAGGAGGGAAAAAAGACTACTGGGATATATACGAATACCTACCAAAAGAGACTAGAGGCTATGTTCCCGCATTCATTGCAGCCAACTATGTGATGAATTATTATTCAGAATACAACATCTGCCCTATTAGAACAGAATACGCCACAATTGTTGATACGATTCAGATTGAAGATAAAGTTCACTTGAAACAAATAGCAAACGTTTTAGGATTGGAACTTGATGAAATCAGAGATTTAAATCCCCAATATAGACATGACATAATACCTGGTGGCAGAAAATATACATTATGTCTTCCTGTGAACAGGATTAACCAATATGAAATGTATAAAAACACCATTCTATCACAAGATGTGATTGGATATACAAAACACAGAGAACAGGTTGAACCAACAAAACGCTACCACACCACTTACAACACTAAAAACAGAAGTCAGCAAAGAGCAACTGTTCATAAAAACACAGCCGAAAACTCTTCAAAATCCAGCATTAAGCATGTGGTTAAGCAAGGCGATACCCTATACTCAATAGCCAACAGAAATGGAGTCTCTGTAATCGACATCAAAAGATGGAACGGATTGAGGTCTGACAAGCTAAGCATTGGACAGACTATAATTATCAGAAAATAATCCTATATTCGTACCACAATATGCGCAACGTGCAACAAAATTGTACGTTGCGTTTTTTTGAGGTTTTATGGGGTTTTTAATAGCACTTGCATAATAAACTTTTTTTTGACACTTTTTTTTTACTTCTTTGAGCTATAGAAGAGCAAAATGGATATCAAACTTAAGAGTACAATCAAGCTGAATAACAACGGCAGCCTTTATGACCAAGAGAACGGAAACAGTTATGTTTTCAATCAAGTGGGCTCTGAAATCCTTCATATGCTGCAAGAGGACAGAGATGAAAATTTTATAATAGACAACATAAGTCAGAAGTACAATGTAGACAGGTATATGGTCATTTCTGATTTTGAGGATTTCATATATATGTTGAACAAATTCAAACTTACCTTATGACAAACGACTCAGTTCAAAATATCACAATAGCAATAACTGGTCTAAATGCAACGGACAATCCAGGTCCGGGAATACCTGTTGCCAGGGGACTGCTTGAATCAAACAAATTTAACTGCAGAATTATAGGATTGTGTTATGACATTCAAGAGCCGGGTGCTTATATGAGTAATTTGATATCTGCATCATATTCTATTCCATATCCAGCATATGGAAAAGAAGCTCTGCTAAAAAGAATTCTTGAGATTAATGAGCAAGACAAGATAGACATCATCATTCCAAACTATGACGCTGAGCTTGAGTCATTTATAAAAATATCTTCAATATTAAGAAATCATAATATATACACATTTCTACCGACTGAGAAACAATTTGAATGTAGGGACAAATGCAATCTGCCAAAACTTGGCAATGAGATAGGATTTTTAACACCAGATACAAAAATATATTTCTCGACATCTGAATTTCTGAAAAATCCTCCGATTGGGAATTGCTACGTCAAAGGCAAATTTTATGAAGCCTACAAAGCTCTGAGCACGGAAGAATCAAAGAGTTATTTTTTCAAGCTTGCATCGAAATGGGGATTTCCTGTTTTATCTCAACAAATAGTCAACGGCTCTGAATTCAACGTAGTTGGTTGCGGAGACGGCAAAGGAAACACCATTGCTGCTGTTGCAATGAAAAAACAGTTCATAACAGACAAGGGCAAGGCTTGGTCAGGCATCACAATCAAAAATCCAAAAATCATTGATTTATGCAACAGATTTGTTAGAGAAACAAAATGGAATGGAGGTTTTGAATTGGAACTAATTATTGACGACGAAAGCAATATATATGTTATAGAAATAAATCCACGATTGCCAGCGTGGGTTTATTTAGCAATAGGCGTGGGACAGAATATCCCTGAACAAATTGCCCTGTTGGCAAAAGGCTTAAATGCTCCGGTCTACACAGATTACGAGGTCGGCAAAATGTTCATCAGATACTCGTGGGATATGATTGTAGAACACGATGATATGGTAAACTTTGGTATTACAGGAACTAAATCAAACAGCTAACAAAATGCAGAATTACGAAAAACCGACAATAAAGCCGTTGAATATTGCCATTCCTTCTAAAAGTCTGTTTGGTTCTTGCCACGACACAAACTATGATATAGAAGGACACCCCACCGAAAAACTTGTTCAAGATTTCGGAAGTCCTCTGTTTGTTTTCTCTGAGAATAAAATCAGAAAAAACATAAAGAAAGCAAAACAAATATTCTCAACTACATATCCAGATGTTCAGTTCGCATGGTCATACAAGACTAACTATCTTGACAAAATTTGCAACATAATGCATCAAGAAGGGTCTTGGGCTGAGGTTGTCTCTGGCTTTGAATATGAGAAAGCTATTAGAAATGGTGTTGCAGGGGGTAATATAATATTCAATGGTCCCAACAAATCAGACCATGATTTACTCATAGCCGCAAAAAATACATCTTTTATCCACATAGACAATTTTGAAGAACTGGAAAGGCTGAACAAGATTTGCAATGAGAACGACATAAAGGCAAATATTGCAATACGGGTGAACATGAAGATAAACGACTCCCAATCATGGGATAGATTCGGATTCAATCTTGAAAACGGAGAAGCAATAAATGCACTCAGTATAATTGCAAAATCCACCAAATTAAGACTTAAAGGATTGCATTGCCACCTTGGTACTTTTATTCAAGATGCGACAGTCTACGAAAAAGCAGCGAAAAAAATGTCGTCTTTGGCACTTGAAACAAAAAACAAATTTGACATCGATATTGACTATATTGACATGGGTGGCGGATTTGCTTCAAAAAACACGCTGAGAGGTTCTTTTCTTGAATCACCAATACTTTCAGAATATGCGGAATCAATAGCTAACGGACTTACAGAATGCAAACTCAAAAATGGCAACACACCAAAACTGATATTGGAATGTGGAAGGTATTTGATTGACGACACTTGTGAATTACTATCCTCTGTAATTGCGACAAGAAGATCAGCTGAAGGAAGAAAACAGATTATAATAGATGCAGGCGTAAATACTCTGTTTACCGCATTTTGGTATGACCACAAAATAAGCATGGCTAGCAAACACGGCCAAATGACGGAAGATGTTACTATTTATGGACCATTATGCATGAATATTGATGTAATAAGACAATATGTAACTCTGCCAATTCTACAAAAAGGCATGACTCTGATGATTCATAATGTGGGAGCATACAACATCACACAAAGTATGCAATTCATAAACACAAGACCGGCAGTAATTTTAATAAAGGAAGACTCAACAATTGAATGTATAAGAAGGAAAGAAACAATAAATGACATAGAGAGTCTGGAAGACACACAATAGAAAATCATCTTCTTTTTTCCAAAAATCAGATTTTGCGATCATCCAAACAATCACATTGGTTATGTCGGGACTAAAATCAAACATAAAGCTATTACTTAACAGCATAATATACAGCTACTCATCTATATACTTCTCATATAGGTTGTGGCTAGGTATATTATTGGCTGCACTTAGTTTTTGCAATACTGATGCCGGATTTATGGGATCAGCAAGCGTCATATTAGTTAACCTTTTTGCGCTTGTGCTTAGTTTTGACAAGAATAAGATAGCATGCGGGTATTATGGATTCAACGCTGTTCTAACAGGATTGGCAATAGGAGTTGTTTTCGGGGTTAACTCATTCTCCATATTCATGCTGTTTGCCTCTTGTTTGCTGATATTGTTTACAAGCTTATTACTAGATGGAGTTTTACAGAAATACAATTTGCCATTTCTGTCTATTCCTTTTTTGATAACATTATGGATTGTCATGTTAACATCTCAATTGACAGACAATCTGTCTGCATTTGGTATATCAGCAAAATGTTGCTACAACACATTATGGTTTGAGAATTTAAACAACACGATTCTATCGTCAGTTGCATTACCTGAAACAATTAAAGACTTTTTTTTAAGCATAAGTTATATTCTGTTTCAAGACAATATTGTAAATGGTATTCTGATTAGTGCGGCACTATTTCTGAATTCAAAAAGCTCATTCATATTCTGTTTCATCAATTACATCTTTGCACATCTATTGTTCGAAAATATAAATACAGATATTTTCAACATGGATTTCCACCAAATCGGGTTCAATTTCATATTCACATCAATGGCTATTGGCTGTTATTATATATTGCCATCAAAAAAATCAATGTTGTGGACTGTTGTTCTAATACCAATACAATTTCTATTCATTTTTGCAGGAACCAGATTGTTGTCATATTTTTATTTACCAGTATACTCATTATCTTTCTGCGCAACAAGCATATTGTTTTTGTACACAGTGAAAATAAATAAAAGCGTACTAAACCCTCAGATAGCAGACTGGATTGAATCCACCCCAGAAAAAACACTATATAATTCAAGTGTAAATAAAAACAGATTAAAATACTACCTTTTCACTCCAATAAAATTGCCGTTTTTAGGATATTGGACCATCAGCCAGGGACAAAACGGAAAAGAAACGCATAAAAAAGACTGGCAAAACGCATGGGATTTTAAGATATATGATGAAAACAACAAGGAATATGAGAATGAAGGTTTAGAACTTACTGACTATTTTTGTTATGGGAAACCAATTCTGTCTCCTGGTTTTGGCGAAGTTGTAGCATTAGAGAGCGGCATAGAAGACAATATTATAGGTCAAGACAACCAAACAAACAATTGGGGAAACTATGTCATAATAAAACATAATGAAAACTTGTTCAGCGTTTTATGTCATCTAAAGAAAAACTCTGTTAAGTGTAAAATAGGCGATATTGTAAAAAATGGCGACACATTAGCTCAATGTGGCAACTCTGGACATTCATTGTATCCTCACCTGCATTTTCAGCTGCAACAAACATCACAAATTGGAGCCAAAACAATACAATATCCGATTTCCTCATATATCAGACAACTTGGAGCACTAAATATAGCTGTCTTAGACGGAATACCATCCGAAAAGGAATGCATAAGCAACACAAACAACAAAGCTGAAATCGGAAAATATTTCACATTGAATAGGTATGAATCATTGGAAGTTAAATTCGGGAATCAAAACGACAGTTGGGAATCAAAAACAGACTGTTATGGATACACATATCTAGAAGATTCAAATGGCAACAAAGCATGGTATTTCACAAGTGAAAACTTTTTCAAATTTATAAAATATGAAGGTAGAAAAAGTGGTCCACTGTATCACTTTTATCTATCTGCCTACACGGTAGTTTACCACACAAAAGAGCTGTCTTATACAGACGAAATTTCAATCAGTTCTATCAAATACAACTGCAAAAAATTTTTACAAGACATTATTTGCTTTGCTGCAAGAATATACAGACTTTCATACTCATACAGAACAGCAAATACAGACAATAATCAAATAACATACGAAAGCAGTGTGCATGAAACATTTTTTGGGCAAAGAGTTTCATTATTTGCATATAAAACAATAATTTTAGACGATAATTTGCTGAAGATATCAATAAATGACAATAATTCACATATATGGGAAATGACCATTATGGGAAAGTGGTTTTAAGATGAAACGATTAAAATACTATACTATATTCATAATCTTTTTTTCTTTTTACAGGCCTATATACTCTCAAAATATAGCACTAGAAAGATTGGCTACGGAGGATAGTATTTTGTCAACTACAATCTTGGAGCCAGACAACACGTCATTCCAATCTTGTGGTATAGAAGCCTACGAAACAGGCAGATATGCGGACGCAGTGACATTGCTTGAAAAAGCATGCAAACTAAATCCACAAGACAAACTGTCAAAAGAATATCTTTATTGGTCATATATATTCATGAACAGAACACAATCTGCAAAGTGTATATATAAAGACCTAAGTGAAATCGTTAAATCATATTGCAACATTCTCCCAAAATTGTTCAGTGAAGTGTTTGCTGAAGGAGGTGTACTAATAAACAAAGCAAAAAAAATAGGATACACTGATACGACAACGATAGAACAATACAGCTTTGATGACATAAACGGGTATTCCCAAGTTATGCTTAGACATGATATTAGCAGAAGAACATCAATATACCACGGAGTCAACTACTACAACATTACAGGAAGGGAGGATATTGACAATCCGTTCAACACAATAGGACTTGGCGATGTCTTCTTCAAACAATACGGATATCTAGCCAACATAAATATTGAATTGCCAAGCAGTTGGAATATCGTAGTTTCAGGAACTATATTTAAGAACAAAAACAAATACTATGAACTGAATAATCCCAATGAACAGGAATTAAATGAATACGAATGGGATGACTATATCTATTATGAGACCAAGAACAAAGATTGGTATGATGAAAACGAAGATTATTTTGATGAAATAGACGAAAAAGAAGATGTGGCTGAGAACAACTATACAGCAAAGATACAGGAGCATACAAACTATATGATTGAGGTGAGAGCTGGCAAATATTATAAAAAATTCGGCATAAATGTATCAGCCAGTTATGGAAAAGCTGAAGAAACAAATGTATTACAACCAGGTATTGACATGTCTTACTTCCCTTTTTCTAATCTGAATTTATACAGCATCACGTCAATAGATAACACAATATATGACAATACCCCACATTGGGTATTTCAGGAATCGATCGGAGCTAAACTACACAACAAAATATGGTTTGAAGCGGCATATGCATACGGCGACATGCAACTTTATCATGACGCTGATTTGCACAACATATACACAATGATGTATAAAAGTAAATACAGGATTTCTTCAACGTTTACATTTTTGCCCTTGGAAAATTTTAAAATTTTGTTGACTTATAAGTACATGGAGAAAAAAGACCCATTGTATAAAATTGTAGGATATAGCGGAGACATGTCGATAGAAGAGCAAAAAGTAAATAGTCACAACATAATATTGGGAGCAAAATGGATTTTTTGAAACTAGTAGCAGTAAACATATTCTTATTTGTATCTGCAGTAGCATACTCTCAAACAGAAGATGCAATCATAGAATGCTTTCAAAAAAGCTATAAGCTTGAAAATGGCGGAAAATATGCAGCCGCTATCGACGAGCTGAAAAAAGTAAAAGCAGATACCTATATGATCAACGTAAGGCTTGGATGGCTATCATATCTTGCTGGGGAATACAAAAAAGCAACAGAATACTACGCCAAAGCAATTTCTTTGCGTCCGCGTTCTATTGAAGCAAGATTAGGATATGTGCTACCAGCAGCAAAGCTAAAAGCATGGAAAAACGTTGGCGACCAGTATGATGCCATACTATCTATAGACCCTGGGAACTATAAAGCCAACTACTACAGAGGGCTAATGTATTATAACCAAAGCAACTATACAAAAGCATCCACATATATCAATAAATTGGAGGAGTTGTACCCTTTTGATTATGATGCTGTTATTTTGGCTGCATGGACTACATTTCACTTAAACAACAAACAGAAAGCCAAACTTCTTTTTATTCAAGCAAAAACAATTCAGCCAGCTAGCGAATCAGCTGCAGAAGGTTTAAAAATGTGCAGATAGTAATAAAAGCAATGATATTATTAGTATTGCTTTTTTTGAAACTATTTTTCTTTCATAAAAAAATACATAGTATATTTGCATAATTAGTATCTTATTGAGAATTGACAATAATAAAAATAACAAACAATTAAAAAATGAAGAAATTTTTATCCATGGTCGGTGCAGCAGTTGCAATTGCATCTGCAAGCGCTCAGACTTACGATAATCCATGGGCAATAGGTCTTTATGGAGGTCGTACTGAGTACGCTGGTGAATACGGCAAAAACTTCTTTAAAGTAGAAGAGAACTTCTATTGGCATGGAGCCCTTACAGTTGAGCGTTACTTGAATCGCAACTTCAATGTAGGATTTTTTGGCTCATATGGCAGATATGGTGCTGAAAAAGATGCACAGGAGTTTGAAGCAGGTCTGCTCAATTTGGATGTTAACGGTCAGTACACATTCCCAATGCTGCAGAAGTATAAGATTCATCCTTATGTATTCGTAGGTGTCGGTGCTCGTGACGTTATGGATATTGACAAGCCTAGCAAGAGTGCAGATCAGGTTGAGGCTGGATGGGACTTTGTTGTAAATGGAGGTCTTGGCATTGAGTTGAGACTGACTGAGCATTGGGCACTCCGCTATATCGGTAAATATGGCTACGGATTCTCTGATGCACACGACAAGAAAGAATGTGGCAAATTTGATGATCAGCAGTTGCAACACAGCATTGGTGTTGTGTATGCATTCGCAACTAAGCCACGCGATACAGACGGCGATGGTGTGCCAGACAAACTTGATGAATGTCCAGACACTCCAGCAGGTGTTAGTGTAGACGAAAAAGGATGTCCACTTGACGAAGATGGAGATGGAGTTGCAGACTATTTGGACAAGTGCCCTGGCACACCAAAAGAAGCAAAGGTTGATGCTAACGGCTGTCCAATAGATTCTGATGGTGACGGTGTTGCTGATTACATGGATGAGTGTCCTGACACTCCAGAGGCAGCTCGTGGCAAGGTTGACGCAAAGGGATGTCCTCTTGATTCAGATGGCGACGGTGTTGCAGACTACTTGGATGAGTGTCCTGACACTCCAGAGGCAGCTCGTGGTAAGGTTGATGAAAAGGGATGCCCTCTTGACACTGATGGTGATGGAATAGCAGACTACGAGGATGTATGTCCAACAACACCTGGTATCAAGGAGAACAACGGATGTCCTGAAGTAAAGGCTGAGGTTAAGCAGATCTTCAAGAAAGCCTTGAATGGTATCCAGTTCGAGAGTGCAAGGGCTACTATCAAGAAGTCTTCATACCCTATATTGAACCAGATTGTAAACATCATGAAGGAGAATCCTGAGTACAAGCTTGACATCAAAGGACATACAGACAACTCTGGTAAGCCAGAAAAGAATCTTGTATTGTCAGATGACCGCGCAAACTCAGTAAGAACATACTTGATCAACAATGGTATCGATGAAAGCCGTATGACTGCAAAGGGTTATGGTGACACTATGCCAATTGCAAGCAATTCAAAACCTGCAGGTCGTGCATTGAACCGTCGCGTTGAGTTCGAGGTTGTTTTCTCTAAGTAAAAAGGCATATAGAGAATAACATCATAGACAAATAAAAAAGAGCAGAAACTTCAAATGAGGTTTCTGCTCTTTTTTTTGTGGAGAATATTTCACACACTCCACTAAAAACAATTCCTGTGATTATAAGTATATCAATCACAGATGCATTATGCTTACTTGAGCAACTACTGTTGCTGTCTGAAAAGACAAAATAATCATATAAAAATCACTATTTTTGTGTCAAAAAAACAAAACGATGGAAAATATAGAAACAAATAAAGAAGAATTAAACACCAAAGGAAACAAATATAACAACAGGATAATAATAGCATTAGACGAGTTTGAATCATTACGGGACAGATTAGACTGTGCCACGTGGACCAAACTGCAAGAATTAAAAGTTATGGGCTATGTCAAAAAAAAAGATATGGACTTTTTGAAAGGCATGGCTTATTACTGCATTCAATCAATAGACCTATCAGACTGCAAGACCACAATTTTAGAAGAGGAAGCCTTCAGTGGTTGTGCCTCACTGGAATCAATAAAGCTGCCAAACGGAATAAAATCGATACCAGATGACGCTTTTGTTGAATGCAGAAACCTAGAATTAGTGTATTTGCCAGACACAATAGAATCAATCGGTGATTTTAGTTTTGCCTACTGTGAAAAAATAGTAGAAATGAATCTTCCTGCAAATGTCAGATACATTGGTCACAACACGTTCAAAGGGTGTACTTCTATGATAAGAATAAATATCAACAGTACCACCCCACCAATAGTTCAGACAGACACATTTATAGGATTATCTGACAGTTGCGAATTTGCAGTGAAAAAAGAACTCGTGGCTGCATTTCTAAATGACGAAAATTGGAGTAAATTAAGAATAGTAGAAAATGACAACAAAGAATAATTTAACATTAAAAATGTTTTACGAATAAATTAGTATATTTGTGTAACAACAGAAACAAAAAGATGAGAAGGATTTTATTGGCTATATTTTTTTGTGCGTATGTGTGCAATGCAATTGTCGCACAAGAAATCTTAAATGACGAGACGCTGGATGGAAACCATTTCGTCACGACAAGCATGCTTCCAGTATATTCAGAAGGAGATAAAACTGGAAGAGTGAGTCTCGGTGTAGCCTATAATGAATCACTACAAGCGTTCTTCAGCCTGAATCTGGAGCTAACTAATGAAACGAAATGCAACATTAGAGAAGGCAATACACTACAGCTCATAACCTTTGATGGAGAAATAATACTGCTTAAGAATACTCTAACGATGACACTAGACAAATACATAAACAGCGGAAAAAGTGTAATCATATCATATGGAGTACAATATAACGAAAAAGAGCTGGCTGACTTAGACCAAATAATGAATGAAAACATTACCAAATTAAGAATCGAAACAGACAATGGTATAATAGAAAGAAAAATCAAAGACAATGAATTTTCAAAAGCCATTTACAATTGTTTCGTCGTTCTAAAAGACAACTTAGAAAACAAAAGATAGTTTTTTCTGCAACCAGAGCATACTCTGTTTTGAATTCAACACAACACCAATAATACAGACCAAAAGATTTAAGCTACAACAGTAATATTTCTAACAATTTCCATTTGTATTATCTTTTGTTTTGTGTCTTCCGTACTCATAATAACTACTTCTGCATGTTTTATTATCTATAAATATAACTCCAGCATGACCTAATCCAGATACATTAATAGTTTTTCCCACAATAGAAGAAATAAGTTTCGTTTTCTTGACTATTGCCAGTTTTAAACCCGCATCCGGCTGCTACTTCACTCAAATCATCTTCTTCAAACTGCGCCGCTGTGCCAGGCACATCTTGGCTTATTGAACTTGACATTTGTTGTCTGGCCAGATGGGACATCATAGTTACCGAAGATGATGTTCGGATAGGCGGAACTAGTCACATCCGGGGACGCATTCTGGCCTTTCTGAGTTGGAACACCGGGAGTGATGGAGGTGTTGCGGAGGAACTCCTGCAGACCTTCCTCCGTCTGTGCCAGACGCTCCTCGTTGTCCTTCTGACCGGCAGTGAGGTGAAATCCGTTGACGCCGTAGACATTGTAGAACTCACCGCTGCCTATTTTGCTGGCTGGCATTAGATGTTCAATTGAACGGAATAAGCACATTTACAATTTGTTTATTTCGTCAGCGGAGAGGCCTGTGATTTCTGCGATGACATCGGTAGAAAAGCCTTTAGACTTCATTTTTCTCGCATTCTCAATTATACCTTCTGCTCTTCCTTCCGCTCTACCTTCTGCTCTTCCTTCCGCTCTACCTCTTGCCAATCCGGCAGCCTTTCCTTCTTCAAAACCTTCCACCTTTCCTTTCTTTTCTGCTGCATCAAGGCAGTTGTTCAAGTCCCAAAGGTTTTTCAAACTCTCCTCGTAGTTTGAGCGCTCGTTGTTACTGAACATCGCTATTTCGGCAATGTTAAATAGTTTTTTGAATATGCCTTCGGTTAGTGCGGCTGGCTGATTTTTCAGTTTGTACAGGTTTTTGATGACAAACAACCATTTATCCAGAAAAGTATCCAAATGATTTTCGTCTTTTGTGAATTTAGGCATTTCCAGAAACACAAAATTCAGGTTTTCACTGAACACCTTGTTTTTTTCATCCTTCAGCATCACTCTTGTCACACAGTTATCATCGTCTTTTTCTGATTCGTCCATGACGAAATTGAGTACACCAACCACATAAACAGGTGTCAATTTATAGTCCCAAGGCCTTTCCTTTGCTCCTTTGATAGCCTGCTCACGAATGGCAAACGACGAATAATAGAGTGCTCTGTCCTTGAAGTTATCCTGTTGAGCCTTCTGCATCTCCACTATGAAGCGGTCGCCCTTGTTGGTTTTGCAGTACACATCTATATGGCACGGCGTTCCTGGATATTCTCGCCATGCTGTTCTGTATTTAGGTAGGTGACATCCTCAATAGCATCGTCTCCTTCCAAATCGAACAGTCCGTTCAAGAAACTGATTAGCAAGTCTTTATTTGTCTCCGTACCAAAGATCTTCTTGAATGCAAAATCGGTATAGAAGTTTATGTATCGTGACAATGATGTACCAGTTATGCACATAGGCTAAACAATTGGTTTTTCAAGGCAAAAATACTGAATTTTACAGAGACATAGTCAAAAAGCCACATCAAATCATGCTATGTTGAAACTGACGAGAAGAAAAAAAGTGCATTCCTCGCACGCGTCTTTGCTTTCCTTCTCAATTAGAATTTACGCTAATTGTGTCAATATGATTAATCTTATCTGGATATTCATCATAATAGATGATGTAATCAAAATCTGTATCTTCTATATGTACTTGCGTTTGATAAACATTTAAACTGTCATTGAATTTGGTCTCATATGTGTCCAATCCGTCAATAACGATTTTGCGCACTAACTTCCCATTCGAATATACATATTCACTTGTGTATATGACAGCTGGTATCAAAAGTAAATTAGATGACAATATCAATATTCCTCTGACATGGTTCCATAGATATATTTTTAATCCTGCAGATGGCATGTCAAGAAACAGCCTTTTATAAAATCCATAAAAGAATTGGCCAACAAGAGTTATCATAAAAAAGATAAGAGCAATACGCTCTGTGACTTTAAAGACCTTAAATGAACTGAGTTTGTTAATAAGAAACGCCAAAAACGGAGCCATTAAAAAGATTAAACCAACAAAAATAATATTTTTGTCCTGTATTCTTAATTTTTTGTCATTGTTCGGATAGAAACTTGTTGGTAAATATCCCCTGATAAATGAAATATAAAACGATATCAAAAAAACATTCATAACAATGAATGGAATTCCACTTTCAATAGCGAATGTTAACCAATTACATGTCAAAGCTATCAAAACAACAATTAAAAATTCTCTAATTCTCATAATTATTTTCTAACACTATTATACATTTGTTTGCAGAATTCAAGCTGCATTTTGTTAAGTATCAAGAATCTGAAGGCCATTTGAATCATAGTTATGGTGGTTTCAGCTTGATACTCATGTCTATGACTAACACTCTGAAACTTTTCTTCCAAGCGAACGACCGTTCCACAATCCATCTTTTGGCAACACCTGAAACTCAGAAGGACATTAGTCTTGTCTATGAACAATTTCCAGCTCGCATCCTAAGGTAGCTTTTAGTGTGTTAGCCAGTTGCTCTCCACTATATCCACCATCAGCAATTATTTTGGCAAGTAATGAAAATCTATATCTCATGTTTTCATACACTTGCGCAACGCTGACTCTGTCATGTATATCACACTTGACACTTTGAATCGTTCTGACAGCTGCGTTAGAGTCTCCTGCCCATTTACAGATTCCATCGCCACTTTCGCCTTAAATTAGGCTGAAAATATTCTTCGCAGAATTCAAGTTACCTTAAAACAAAATCACTCGTATGATAATCATATCGCATCTACGATTTTCACAAAAAAAATCTCACCAATTTGATTAGTGAGATTTCTTTATTTCAATATCTATTGTTATTTCAACTCAGTTTTGACAAAGCATTTGAAATTCTTGAGAAAGCCTCTGTAATCTTCTCATCAGAAGTAGCATAAGAGAATCTCAGACACTTTGGATTTCCGAATGCAGTACCTGCAACACATGCCACATTAGCAACATTCAAAAGGTACATTGCCAAATCATTATCATCCTTTATAAGGTCTCCGTTTGGCGTCTTTTTTCCGAAATATGAATCGACCTCAGGGAAAATATAGAATGCACCATCAGGAACAGTTGTCTTAAATCCAGGAATCTCATTAGCCAGCTTCACTATCAGGTTTCTGCGACGCTCGAAATTCTGTCTCATAATTTCGACACTATCCTGAGGTCCGAGGTAAGCAGCTTCTGCGGCTTTCTGAGCAATTGAGCTTGGACCTGACGTATATTGACCCTGCAATTTGTTGACCGCCTTTGCAATCCAAACAGGAGCAGCGACCCATCCTAGTCTGTAGCCAGTCATTGCATAACACTTTGAAACACCATTGATGATACAAACCCTGTCCTTAATGTCAGCAAACTGAGCGATGCTCTCGTTCTTTCCATTATAAACAATATGTTCATATATCTCGTCGGCAATAACTATTACCCTTGGATTCTTTGCCAAAACATCAGCAAGAGCCTTCAACTCCTCTTTTGAATAAACAGCACCTGTTGGATTTGAAGGAGAACAAAGGATAAGAGCTCTTGTCTTAGGTGTGATTGCATCTTCAAGCTGCTTTGCCGTCATCTTGAAATTCTGCTCAGAACCGGCGTTCACAAAAACGTTTGTACCCTCAGCCAGCTTGACCATTTCTGAATAGCTAACCCAGTATGGAGTAGGTATTATGACCTCATCGTCTTTGCTGATTATTGAAAGAATAACATTACAAATAGCTTGCTTTGCTCCGTTTGCACATACAATCTGCTCTGGAGTATAATCCAAACCATTTTCCTTTTTCAATTTCTGACAGATAGCCTGTCTAAGAGAAAGGTAACCTGGAACAGGCGTATAAAATGAGAAATTATCATCAATAGCCTTTTTAGCAGCCTCCTTAACATTTTCTGGAGTGAAGAAATCTGGTTCACCTATACTAAGGCTGATGACATCTATGCCCTTAGCCTTGAGCTCTGCACTCTTTTGTGTCATTGCTAAAGTAGCCGAAGGCGATAATACTGCTAAACGAGTTGAAACTTGTTCCATTTATCCGATTTATAATTCCGTTATATATATTTTTCTTTTCAATCCGCAAAATTAAGTGATTTTTGGATTTATTCAAACAAGAACGCAACAAATTGACGCAAACAAAAGAATGTATAACTAAATAAACATCAATAAAGATTGACTGCGATGTTATAATTTTAGGTACTTTTGTGAAATTTTATAATACAATATAGGTAATGATTCAAAGAATACAGACAATTTACATGCTATGTGCCATCTTTGTTTGTGGCTTGCTCATGCATTTCAATATTATTTGCTTCATCAGAGGTAATGAAATTTATGACATGACCATATGGGGATTAAAACCAGAAAGCGGCACTGAAGGTGGAAGCTTCAGCACATTTCCGATTGCCTTGTTAGACATTCTAACATTGGTTCTGACTTTGTACAATATATTTAAATACAAAAACAGAAGTCTACAAATTAGAGCAAATATATTAGCGTCATTACTCTTAATTGGACTGTATGTTGCTGTATTTGTGTATTACCTTTTGATTATTCCATCAGATGCAAACTTTGTATTTCAATGGGGACTACTGTTACCTTTGATTGCAATAATTTTTTTAGTATTGGCAAACAAATCTATCAAATCGGATGAAGCCTTAGTTAGGTCAGTCGACCACATCAGATGAGTATGGGACAAGAAAAAAACAGGAATAAATTCATAAAAATCTGCAAAAAGATATTTGGAAACAAGTACCTTTTCGTGCTTACGTTATGGACAATATGGATAGGATTCGTTGACGAAGACTGCTTTATGACCAGTATTGAAATACACCACAAAATCAGCGAAAGAGTAAAGGAAATAAATGAAGTTCAGAAAGAAATTGAAGAATGCAAAAAGCAAAGTATTCTTTTGAGATCGAGCAACGAGAATCTTGAGCACTTTGCAAGAGAACAATACTTCATGAAGAAAAGCAATGAAGATATATATAAACTAGAATGAAATCAATAGTTAACATATTCCTATACATTGGTGGGCTACTGATCATTGCCTCTGCCGTATGTATGCCTTCCAGATTAAGTATTGCCGAATTTGATTTAGCACCGATTCTCATGTTGATAGGAGCTGTCTTGATGACTTTATACTACGGAAGTAACCCGATAAAAATGGAAGACAATGCCAGAGCAACCAGACTTCAATTTCAAATATATTTAAGTGTCATTCTTTACTATGCTGCAGCTTACTTGATGTATACAAACAATAGATATTGGATTGCAGCCCTGCTTGTATCGGCAATATCCACTTTTGTAGTCTCGATTAGAATTCCACAGAAAAAAAATAAGTAATGGAACAAATTTATCAATTTTGCTTAGACAACTTGAACTATTGGACAATAACATTGTTCATGACAATTGAGAGTTCTTTCATACCGTTTCCTTCTGAGATTGTAGTGCCTCCGGCTGGCTACCTTGCGGCCGACGGGAAACTCAATATATACCTAATTATATTTTTCTCGACACTGGGCTCTTTGCTCGGTGCCGTTATTAATTACGGCCTCTCATTTTACCTCGGAAGACCGATAATTTACAAATTCGCTAACAGCAAAGTGGGGAAAATACTCTTGCTGTCTGAAGATGGAATAAAAAAAGCAGAAACCTATTTCAACAATAACGGAGCTGTATCTACATTTATAGGAAGACTGATTCCAGGTATAAGACAACTAATATCAATTCCTGCAGGTCTTTCAAAAATGAGGCTACCTAAGTTCGTTCTATATACTGCACTAGGTGCAGGTATTTGGAATACAGTGTTGTGTATAATAGGGTACGCATTACACGAAGTTGCGAGCAATTTGGACGCAATTCCAGAATTGGCTAAATCATACGGAAGCAAAATATCATTGGGAATTGTGGCTGCTGTTGCAATAATTGGTGTGGCATATTACCTGATTAACAAGAAAAAAAATAAAGAAGAAAATGTATAATCAGAGAAGAAACGAGATAAAAAATGCTTCGAAACTAAGCAAAAACACAGGGAAAAAGACAAATTACGCCCGTCAAAGACTGACTTCGTTCATTGTGAATAATGAATCACAATTGATGGATTTTCTGATTGAAAAAATGGGAAGCATGAGCAAGACTAATGTAAAAGCATTGCTTACCAAAAGAAGAGTCAGCGTCAACGGACAAGTTGAAACCTTGTATAATTTCAAGTTAAATCCAGGAGACAAGGTCGAATTAGATTCCACAAATACGAAATACAAATTCAGCCATCCAAAAGTTAAAATCATATACGAAGATGATTATCTATTGGTGGTAAACAAAAGTGAGGGAATACTGTCTGTCAGCACTCCTAAACACGAAGAGGCCACCACATACAAGGTTATGTTGAATTATGTGAAGAAGCAAAATTTAAGAAATAATCTTTTTGTGGTTCACAGAATAGACAGAGAAACTTCTGGCGTACTGATTTTCGCTAAGGACCCAGATACCCAGATGCACCTGAAAGAACATTGGCATGACTCAACACACCAAAGATTTTATTACGCTTTGGTTGAAGGTGAGATGGAAAAGGATGAAGACACCATTAAATCATGGTTAACAGAAAACCCTAAATCACTTAAAGTCCACTCATCCCCTATTGATGATGGCGGAGAATTGGCTATCACTTCATACAAAGTGGTATGTAAAAAGAAAGGAGAAAGTTTGCTGAAGGTCAATATCAAAACAGGAAAGAAAAACCAAATTAGGGTTCAACTCTCAGCTATCGGACACCCAATTGTTGGAGACAGAAAATATGGTGCACAGACTTCAAGAATAGGCAGGTTAGGACTGCATGCAGCTATGCTTGGAATTATCCATCCACACACCGGACTTCCTATTAAATTTGAAGCTCCAATACCAAAGGTCATGCACTTGGATTGACAAAAATTCAGAGCATACTCATCATTAAGATTTCGACAAATAACGTCATTCAAAGACAAATATCATTAAAAACCAAGCAAAATTAAATTACTTTAACATATAGATATATATAGTTTCTAATACACAAACAAATAAATATTTATTTTTGCCAAAGAAGAAAGAGAACAAAGATAAATTCACATATATTTCTAAATTTTCCATATCATTTCATAGTTATAGATTTAAGTGAAAACATATTTAGTTGTGAAACTAGATATGTTTTTTTTTTCTGTTTTATAAAGAATATTCAGCAGCAAACAACTAGAGGCTGACATATTTAGTTTGCGGTCACAAAAAAAATAATTAGCAGAAGTTTGTTCGCAGAACCGAGCAATTGATTAAGAAAGGGAATGGAAATGTATAAATGATTTCGTCAAAACATTACTCTGCAATAGTAAAAAACTTCATAGCTCAACGATTTCCAACTGTGTGGCGCCTGTTTTTATGAAAAATGACAATATATACTTGTTTCTTTAATATCGTTGGCAATGAATTAGACTTTCCTTCGCAGTGCAGAACAAAGAATAACAAATCCGAAGTTATTACACCATCAATTTTGCCTTTTCAAATTTAACACTCATCAGAATAAAAATCGGACCTTGATTTTCATTACAAAACCAACAAAAAAAGAGTGCGACAAGCATCGCACTCTTTATATATATACTGAGAATTTTATGACCTATTATGGAATCACCGACACCTTTGCATCTACAAAACCAGAACTGCTTGCAGAATACTTCGCATTGCTTGTATTGAATCCCGCATATACGTTGCTTGAGTACATTTTAAACAACATCGTTACAGTTGAGTCATCATCACTCGCAGTCTGTATATAAGAAGATGTAAACGGATATGCGGCAGAATCATTCAGTTCAAATTCAACTTCAGATATTGCCGGAACATAAACATTGCTAGCCTTAAAGCACCATGTTTTACCCTTTGCACTGGCCATGAACGCACCTACATTAGCATCGGCATAAGCATATATGTCAGCATCGGTCTGAACACCTCTAACCTCCTTTGATTTGCCATCTGCATATATGAATGTATTTCCTCCATAAAACTTGACATCTGAGTCTGCCTTTATTCCTACACCCTTTGTCTCGTCTGTACCATACGGATCCACATTGTGCATCAAGATTTCAATTTTTCCGCCATACACATCTACTGTATTTGACTTGAAACCACGACAACCATCACCATACATATCAATATAAATATAGTCACAGTTTCTGACAACAATTGAGCTGTCGGTCTTAAATCCGCGTGTATCCGAACTATCCAACACTGCATAGACAGAGCCACCCTCAACAACAATTGAATCTCCGGCATCTATAGCATCGGCATAAGAATTAACCTTCAGCACACCAGAACCCATTTTGAAATAGTCACCAGCATGTATACCATCACCAGAAGATGTTATATTAACAGTTGCGCCCTGCACATCAACATAATCTTTTGTCTGAATTCCATGTCCCTTGAAAGATGTGACATTCAGTTCACCATTTCCAGATATCAAGATCTGATCCTTTGAATATAATGCTGATGTTACAGTATCATTAATCGAACACAGTGTATCATTATCTGCGTTTACAATTTCATACGACACATAATCGAAAGAACCTGCAGTATCACAAATTTTGTTTACTGAGCCATCTGTGACTGACAAATTCATAGTTGAATTAGCAGAATACAAAGCAGGTCCATCGGCGCTAGTCAACGAAAGATTGTCAAGGATTACATTAAATCTCTTATTTGAGCTAAAGATGACCTGTCCGTCAGTACAACTTCCAGACAGAACGAATGTAACATCCTTCAGATCAAAGTTAGATGTTTCTGCAACAAGAATACGCGACGAACTGCTCTTGAAATCATCAAAATAATATTCCATTCCAGAACCACCAAAAACCATATTAGTTGGAAGTACATACAACCCAAATTCATACAAAGGGTTGTCAATTGTGGTTGTGTTATTAGGATTGAAAGTTATTCTGACGGTATCATTAGTAAACAGCAGGCTGTCGACAGAAGCCAACTGATGACTCTCGATTGCATCACTTTCCGAATTAACAGGTAGCATTTTAATCACGCCATCCGACAAATAATAACCTGCCACATTTTCTATCTTATCATGAGATGTAACAACTCCATCCTTCATGAACATAGCCCTATAACCAGCATTTGCCGAGAAAAATGCCAACAGAGCCATTGTTGAAAACAATATCTTTTTCATTTCTTCTCAAATTTTGAGGTATAATTTCCAAGTTTAAGGGTATATACACCACTTGGCAAAGTAGACACATCTATTGCATCTCCACCATTATACATAATTGATTTAACAACGGCTCCAGCTACGTTATAAATAGCTAGCTGAGACTTTGACTCCGGCGCATTTGCGACATAAATAGCATCTGATGCAGGCGAAGGATAAACCAATATTTCATTTTGCGCCAAAATTCTAACCACACCAGATACCTGGTCAAACATCAACTTTCTGACGTCAGAGAGATTATAAGAGTAAAGTGCATTTGAGCTTATAGAAGGAACAATATTCACGATGTTCCCGCTAAAACTAATAGCACCAGTTGTGTCTACATTCACGACTTTCTCTGAACCATCTTTCAACACAACAGTAACGTCGGTCGAAGTTTCGGCTGCACTAGCTCCGAAATTCAAGCTAGCCAGTGCAGACAACAAGAAGACTGCATATTTTTTCATAAAATAAAATCTTTATTTATCTACTCGCAAATATCCCCAAAAAAAGAATATCTTTCATTATAAATTCAACAAAACACACTCAGAAATTCACATGTATAAATTTCAAATGAATGGCAGCCAAGTTCAAATCAAGAAATGGCGCATCTCAAAGTTAGTAAAAAAATCAAATTAAGTCTGCCTATTAAGACCAATTGTTTTATTCTAGGCAACCTACAAAAGCACGCAACTCATATTGTTAGCTATTCTATGAACCATGGCCACAACGAACATCTATAATTATGTATCCAAAATCAAACAACATCAGACAAGCATTTCAACCTGAATTCTCAACTCATCAAAAAAAATGCAATTCACATGCAAAGCAGATTAAACGAAAACCTTATTTTTGCTAAAATTTAAAATTTTCACAATGGCAAAGTTCATCATCGAGGGAGGACACAGTTTGTCTGGGGACATAACACCGCAAGGCGCAAAAAATGAAGCTTTGGAAGTCATATGTGCGACAGTTCTAACAAATGAGGAAATAACAATACACAACATACCGAATATACTTGACATCAACAACCTCATTGAGTTGCTGATGGATATGGGCATATACGTAAGGAAAGAAGGAAACAGCACCTATACATTCAAGGCAGAGAACATAAACGAGGACTACATCCACTCAGATGAATTCCTCAATAAATGTGCATCTCTCAGAGGATCTGTAATGATGGTAGGACCGATGCTCAACAGACTTGGTTACGCATTAGTTCCGAAACCAGGAGGAGACAAAATAGGCCGACGCAGATTGGACACGCACTTCACAGGAATTCAAAAATTAGGAGCCGAGTTCAACTATGATTCTGTAAAGACGATATATAATGTCAAAGCAAGCAAACTGAAAGGATGTTATATGCTTCTTGACGAAGCTTCGGTCACCGGAACTGCAAACATAATAATGAGTGCAGTGAAGGCAGAAGGAACAACCACCATATACAACGCAGCGTGCGAACCCTATATACAGCAATTGTGCAAAATGCTCAACAAAATGGGTGCGAAAATTAGCGGAATTGCATCTAACAGGCTAACCATTGAGGGTGTTGAAGAGCTGCACGGATGTGAGCACACAATTCTGCCAGACATGATTGAGATTGGCTCTTTTATCGGCATGGCGGCAATGACAGACTCAGAGATAACAATAAAGAATGTTTGCTACGACGAGCTTGGTCTTATACCAGACTCGTTCAGGAAACTTGGCATAAGACTTGAGCGAAGAGGTGATGACATATACATACCAAAACAGGACAAATATGTAATAGACACATTCATAGACGGTTCAATTTTAACATTAGCCGATGCGCCATGGCCTGGATTAACCCCAGACCTCTTGAGTGTTTTTCTGGTTGTTGCCACACAAGCACAAGGCAGTGTGTTGATTCATCAAAAAATGTTTGAGAGCAGATTGTTTTTTGTTGACAAACTGATTGACATGGGAGCACAAATCATATTGTGTGATCCACACAGAGCAACTGTGATAGGACTGGCAAAACAAAATATGCTGAGAGCGTCAAAAATGAGTTCTCCGGACATCAGAGCGGGAATAGCACTGCTGATTGCAGCCATGAGTGCTAATGGAACCAGCACAATAAGCAACATCGAACAAATAGACAGAGGCTACGAAAAAATAGACTCAAGACTCAACGCACTAGGGGCAAAAATCACCAGAGTTGGATGAACCGAGCACAAATATTTGTTTATTTGGAAAATAAATGATACTTTTGCGGAAATAATTCCTTCGTGGCTATGAAGTTCGTGTTGGTTATACGACGCCACCGGAAAATAACAAAAATAGTTTTAATAAATGTACGCTATTGTAGAAATTGCTGGACAGCAGTTCAAAGTAGAGAAGGGTCAGAAGCTCTTCGTTCAGCGCTTGCACTCAAACGAGAATGCAGAAGAGGACGCAAAAATCAACTCAAGTGTTGAGTTTGAGAAGGTTTTGTTGGTAGACAACGGTGGTTCTGTAACAGTTGGAACTCCAACTGTCAGCGGAGCTAAGGTTACTGCTACAGTTCTCTCTCATGTTAAGGGTGACAAAGTTCTTGTATTCCACAAGAAGAGAAGAAAAGGTTTGAGAAAGTTGAATGGCCACCGCCAGTACTTCACTCAGATTGAGGTTAACGATGTTATTGCTTAAAATTTAGGAGGATTTAGAAATGGCACACAAAAAAGGTGTAGGTAGTTCTAAGAACGGACGTGAGTCAGCAAGCAAAAGACTTGGTATCAAGAAGTTTGGTGACGAAAAGGTTGTAGCAGGAAACATTTTGGTTCGCCAAAGAGGTACTGTTCACTATGCAGGCGAGAACGTTGGCATGGGCAAGGACCATACTTTGTTTGCTTTGGTTGACGGTGTTGTTGTATTCCAGAAGAGAAAAGACAACAGAAGCTATGTCAGCGTAAAGCAGGACAATGCATAACTGAGTAAATAAACAAAAGCGATAAATGTATGCTTCTGGGGCTATGCCTTGGAAGCATTTTTTTTAATGAACTGCAAATAATTCTGACATATTCAGCGTTTAACATAAAAAAAGCAACAATCTGAACATGAAAAAAATATTGACAACAATTCTTCTGCTGACTTCTCTATTAGCCTCAGCCGAACCATTCAGATTCACACCGCTACCTATGGATTCCAGCCTAAGGTATGGCATCCTGCCTAACGGCATGACCTATTACATAAAACACAACGAAACCACTAAAGACAGGGCCAATTTTTATATCGTTCAAAATGTAGGAGCTATACTGGAAGAGGACAGCCAGAACGGACTGGCACATTTTCTGGAACATATGGCCTTTCAAGGCACAAAAAATCTTCCCGGCAAGATGATTATTGAATATCTAGAAACTGTGGGAGTAAAATTCGGAGCCAATATAAACGCATATACATCTCTTGACGAAACTGTATACAATCTTGATGCTGTTCCAACTTACAGACAGGGAATAATTGATACAGCTCTTACCGTATTGCATGACTGGTCATCTTTTCTGACACTGGACGACAACGAAATAGACAAAGAACGTGGCGTTATTGTCGAGGAATGGAGAACACGCAACAAGGCAAACAGAAGACTTTGGACCGCTTCTTTGCCAATTCTTTTCAAAAACTCACAATATGCAAAAAGAAATGTCATTGGAGACACCAGCATAATAAAAAATTTCAAATATGACACTCTTAGGGCATACTACAAAAAATGGTACAGACCTGATTTACAGGCAATAATTATTGTTGGCGACATCAATGTGGACAATATTGAGAACCAAATTAAATCTTTATTTGCCGACATCAGTAAACCTGAGAATCCGACACCACGTCCTATATTCCAAATTGAGGACAACGACTCCCCTATCGTTGCGGTGCTGACTGACCCGGAAGCAACAAGGACAATAATCAATATTGATTACCGCCAAAATCCAATGTCAGACGAATTGAGGTCTAGCGCTTTTGGCTATTTCATATCTACAGCTCGAAACATAATAATCAGTGCTATAAACAACAGACTTGAAGAGATAACACAAGAGAAGGACTCCCCTATTTCTAGCATCAGTATCAGCTATGGCGAACTTGTCAAGTCGAGAGATGCCTTCAGCTTCTATATCATACCAAACGAAGGAAGAGAGCGTGATGCCTATAACAGACTGCTAACAGAAATCTCAAGACTGAAACGCTGGGGGTTGTCAGAAGCCGAGGTAGACAGAGAAAAACTGGACCTGCTGAGCGCAATTGAAAAATCATATAACGAAAGAAACAAGGCTAGCAACAAATCATATGTTGATGAATACAAACGAAATTTCCTTGATTTTGAACCTGTTCCTGGTATTGAATGGGAATACAAGACTCAAAACGAATTGCAAAATGCTCTGACAACCGAAGTTATCAACTCTCTGCTCAAAGAACAAATGTTTGGAGAGGAGAACATCTCAATATTGGCGACAGGACCTGATAGGCTAAAAAACTATATTACAGAGGATTATCTGCTAACTAAATTCAACGACAGCAAATCGATTGTTGTTGCTCCTTATTGTGACAATTTCACAAACGCACCGCTTATTTCAGAAAACCTAAAATCAGGAAAGGTAAAAAATAAAAAGGTAGACAGCAACCTTGGATTCACATTGCTGACACTTAGCAATGGAATGAGAATAGCGATAAAGCAGACCGACTATAAAGACGACGAAATACTAATGACGGCATTTGCCGACGGAGGTCTTTCTGCAATAGACGAAAAAGACCTTATTTCGGCAAGAATAGCATGTGACGTTGTGGAAAACAACGGATTAGGAGACTTCAACTCTATTGCACTCAGAAAAGCTCTTGCCGGCAAAAACATTTCGATAAGTCCACGTATACACCAATATGAGCAGAACTTAAGTGGAACATCATCAGTTAAAGATTTTGAAACATTGCTTCAGCTTTTACGCTTGTATTTAACAAAAACAAGAAGTGACGACAACACATACAATGCTCTGCTAAACCAATACAAGACCGCATTGAGCAACCGCAGAAAAGATCCGAACTCAGAATTTTCTGACTCGATCAATGCCACCGTATTCGGGCACAACAAAAGACTAGAACCTCTTGACACACTCAACATTAAAAAAGCATCACAAGACAACGCTCTTAAATGTTTCAACCTATTATTTCATAATCCTGCAGACTTCACTGTTGTGCTTACCGGAAACATAGATGTTGAAAATGCCACAAAACTCATTGAGAAGTATCTTGGCAGTATAAAAAAAGACAAGAACATGTCCAAGTGGAAAGATGTTGGCATAAGAACAATGCAAGGCAAATTCAATTGCACCTTCAACAAGAAATTGGAGACAAACAAGAGCAGCAATTTCATATACTACACTGCCAACATTGCTCCAAACATGAAGAACAGACTTATTATGCAATTGATTAAAGGCATTCTTTCAAACAGATACTTAGAATCACTGAGAGAGTCAGAAGGAGGCACATACGGAGTTTCGACCAGTACAGGTATTTCCAACAGACCTGTAAACGAGGGATACATGCAGATGTATTTCGACACAGATCCTAAAGTTTCTGTCAAACTGAGGAACCTGATACAGGAAGAGATTGACAACGTCATCAGTAATGGTGTCAGAACCGACGATTTCAAGAAGTCAAAAGAAATTCTTCTTAAAAACCACAAAGAAAAACAAAGAGAAAACTCATACTGGCAAACAGTCATAACAACACTGCTCAAAAAAGACGGTGAAGATTTAGAGACTGGATATGAGACAATTCTGAATTCCATCACGAACAAAGATATTGTTGATATGCTCAGCACATTTATGAAATCAGGGAACAAAATGACTGTCACGATGGAACCAAAATAAAATTTATTTTCCACTCTAAAACAGCGACTCCAAAACAGAGTCGCTGTTTTAGTTTAACAGCCACTATTATGTTAATAGAAGTTCACAGAATTTCAGATTTTTCATTTCAGATGTTCTCTAATTGAAAACGATATATTACCTTTGGGATAGATGATTTTAATCAACTAATTATGGGATACTACGTCCATGAAACATCCATTATAGACAGCGGATGCACGATTGAAGATGGAGTGAAAATTTGGCACTTCTGTCACATCATGCCTGGAAGCGTAATAGGAGAAAACTGCAATATAGGCCAAAACGTTGTTATATCTCCGAACGTGACATTAGGCAAAAACGTGAAAATACAGAACAACGTATCCGTTTACACAGGCGTCACTTGCGATGATGATGTTTTCATTGGTCCATCGGTAGTATTTACGAATGTGATTAATCCGAGAAGCTTCATTTCCAGAAAAAGTGAATTCAAAAAAACAAATATAAAAAAAGGGGCCAGCATCGGTGCCAATGCTACTATTGTCTGCGGACACGATATAGGTGAATATGCGATGATAGGAGCCGGTGCTGTCGTCACAAAAGACATACCCGCTTACGCTCTTGTTGTCGGAAATCCAGCAAGACAGATAGGCTGGGTCAGCAGATGCGGTTGGAAACTTGACTTCACTGACAATTATGCAACTTGTAAAGAGTCTGGCGAGAAATACAAGTTGGAGAACGGCAATGTGGTTTATCTTGGCCAAGTCACGACAAAATAGAAGACAAAACAAATACATAACAATGATAAAATTTGCGGTCATAGGGCAAGGACATATCGGCAAAAGACATGCCGAGATGATCAGAAGAAATCCAGAGGCTCAACTTGTTGCCGTCTGCGATATAAAGCCCAAAGAAGAACTGGACCTGCCAGAAACAGAGACTCCATTTTTCGACAATATAGACAAACTGCTTAGCAGCGGACTTGACATCGACGTAGTCAATATTTGCGTTCCCAACGGCCTGCACGCAGAGTTTGCAATAAAAGCGATTGAAAGTGGGCATCACGTTGTGATAGAGAAGCCCATTGCTTTGAGCAAAAGCGATGCTGAGAAAATAATTTTCAAATCTCTTGAAAAATCCAAGCATGTGTTTTGTGTTATGCAGAACAGATATTCACCACCATCTGTATGGCTCAAAGAAATCGTAGACAACAAAATATTGGGCAAAATTTTCATGGTGCAACTGAATTGCTATTGGAACAGAGACGACAGATACTACAAGAAAGGGAACTGGCATGGAACAATGGATTTGGACGGTGGCACCTTGTTCACCCAATTCTCGCACTTCATTGATATTATGTACTGGCTGTTTGGTGACATAAAAAATATACAAGGAAGATTTGCTGATTTTGCCCACTCTCAAATAACGGATTTCGAAGACAGTGGATTCGTTTCATTCGAGTTTGAGAAAGAAGGAATGGGATGCATAAACTATTCTACTGCAGTCTGGAACAAAAACATGGAAAGCAGCATCACAATAATAGGTGAAAAAGGTAGCGTAAAAGTAGCAGGACAATACATGAATGAGGTTGTGTACTGCGACATCAAAGATTACAGCATGCCAGAATTGGCACCTTGCAATCCGCCTAATGACTACGGTCCATACAAAGGCTCAGCCCAGAATCACCATTATGTTATCCAGAATGTGGTTGACACGCTGAAACAAAACAGCGCAATAACAACAAACGTGCTTGAAGGAATGAAGGTTGTCGATATTATTGAGCGTATTTACAAACTGAAACAAACTGCAAAGGGATAAAATTCTGCATAAAAAAAGTTCCACAGCCAGCAAATGACTGTGGAACTTTTTTATGTTTTAGAAATTAATCATCAAACTCAACATACGGATTCACATACTGCTTTTTGTTTGCTGTTATGCTGCCATACTGGACTGCATTTTTGGGACAACGATGAAAGCATGCGGAACATTGTATGCAGTGATGTCTCCACTGTGGCTTACCATCATGCATTCTTATGTTGTTGGTTGGGCAGACTTGTGAGCATAAAGTGCAGCCAACACAAGCATCCGTAACCTTAAACTTGGTGCCTCCGTACTTCAATTTTCTGAAAAGAGGTTTCAATATATGACTTTTTGTCCATGGAAAGTTGCCAGGATTGTAAAAACCGCTATTTCCCTTCACCTTCCAACGTATTCGTCTTATTATCTTGTCAACGACCACCGATGCACTGATAAGTTTCTCATTCTGCACCTTCTCTGAATCAACGCTGAAGCCACGCATCAAAACATAATCATTCGGCATTGTCACCGACAGACAAGCATCCATATTAAACCCCTTCTGAGCCAAAAGAGAACGCATGTAATCATCGGTCGTGCCACAATCATCACCACACGTAAGAACCACATATACACTTGAAGGCCTACCATCAAAATGAATCTTGCTCAACAACACCTCAACCAGAGGGGGGACAGACCAACCATGCACTGGACATACAATAATCAGCCTCTCAGCACCAGTGAACTCATACTCAACAGCATTGAATCCAGCCTTTGCAATAGAATTTATTGAGAATATCTGTTCATCCAACTGCAAACTTATTCGTTCTGCAACCCATAAGGAATTACCCGTTGCACTGAAACAAAATATCATAACAAGAACAATTAAAATCAAACATTAGGTAATATGGTATGGAAATAATATGAATCGGCAAATTTTTCGGAAAGATGCGAATCTGGGCATTTGTCAAATATACCATACACCGAAGACCCAGAACCCGACATGCTTGCATACAAAGCACCATTCTCGACCAATATATCCTTCACTCTTTTTATTTCAGGAAACGAAGGGAAAATGGAATCCTCAAAATCATTATGTATGTACTTGTGCCATTCAGAAATAGGATATTTCACAACTTCAGGCAAACTATGTATTGATGGCTTTGAAACAATACCAGAAAAAGCCTGTTTTGTGGAAACAAAAACATTTGGACGAACGAGAACAAAGTGCAGTCCGCCAAGATTCAGATCAATAGGCGTCATCACCTCTCCTATACCAGTCGCATATACTGGCGAATTAAGGACAAAGAAAGGACAGTCTGCGCCCAACTTTGCCGCCATACGGATAAGTTCTTCTTTAGAAATTTCCAAGTTGAATTTTTCATTGAGCATCATCAGCATAAAGGTAGCATCAGCCGAGCCACCACCAATGCCTGCCCCCATCGGAATTCTCTTGTCAAGTATAACCTTGAGCCCAGGAATTTTATAACCTTCCTTTTTCAACAAATTCACCGCCTTAACGACTAGGTTTGACTGGGCATCCCCAGCCACACTAAGCCCCAAGCACAAGAAATCGACATCTTCATTTTCTGGAGACACGACGCACTCCAACGACTCTGAAACAGGAATTGGATAAAAAATGGTCTCCAAATCATGGTAGCCGTCTGCCCTATCCCTTACTATATTAAGTCCTATATTTATCTTTGCATTTGGGAATACAATCATAACAAAATGATATCTTGTTTAAAGCACAGACAAAGATATGAAGAAAATGCTTAGGAATACAATCAAAACAAAATCATTTCATTATCTTTATGAGTTGAAAAAGTCAACATATGCACTTTCAAACAAGTCAAACATTATAATTGCACAATTTTTGATATTGTGAAAATAGAGTTGACACAGAGTTCGCACCCCCAAAAAGATAAACATGAAAAAAATTGCTATACTTATCATAACTATATTTTCCATCAGTTCTGCATTTGCAGAAAATGATGACACAGGCTATGACATGCCAATTGTAATAGAAAACGGAGAGATACTGCCACTCGAGATTCTCACTGTGCCTGTGGTTATCCATGCCGATTACACATCGTCGCAATGGAGAATGATAAAAGACATAAAGAAAACACTGCCACTGGCCAGACAAATAGCAGCAGAGCAAGCAAAAATTGAAGCTGAATGTGATGGCATGGACAAAAAAGCAAAAAAAGAATACATGAAAGTGAAAGAAGATGAAATAGTATCAAAATACAAACCAATCTTCGACAAAATGTCTGCCCGACGAGGCAAAGTTCTGATAAAACTTATCAACCGAGAGCAAGACGCCTATCAGGTAATCAAGGGATATAAGGGCGGATTCAGAGCTGCCATGTGGCAAGGTGTCGCCAGTGTGTTCGGACTGAGTCTGCACAGCAAATTCAACAAAACAGAGTTGAATTTCGTCAATTCTGTGGTTGCAAGAATTGATGCAAACGAATTGTAGACCAATATAAACAACAGTCAATCTAAAAAACACAATAGGAAAGGCTGATTTGTTGAAAATGTTTAAAATTATTTTAATTTTGCACAACGAGATAATAACAAAAGACAATATTTATGGACAACACAGCACTGATTGCAGAAGTAACTGCAAAAGCCAATGTATGGTTGAACGGAAATTATGACGCTGAGACTAAGAAAGAGGTAAAGAAACTGCTTGACAATCCAGACAAGACAGATTTGATTGAAGCTTTCTACAAGGACCTGGAATTTGGAACTGGCGGTCTAAGAGGCATCATGGGAGTTGGAACAAACAGAATGAACATCTACACTGTTGGTTCAGCAACTCAGGGTCTCTGCAACTACCTTAAGAAGCAGTTTCCTGGACAGCAGATTAAAGTTGTCATCGGTCATGATTGCCGCAATAACAGCCGTATATTTGCTGAGAGTGCAGCTCAGATTTTGTCGGCCAACGGAGTAAAGGTATACTTGTTTGATGCCTTGCGTCCAACTCCTGAGATGTCATTTGCAATAAGACATTTGGGATGCCAGAGTGGTATAAACATCACAGCCAGCCACAATCCTAAAGAATACAACGGATATAAAGCATATTGGAACGACGGAGCACAGCTGATTCCACCTCATGACACAAATGTCATCGAAGAGGTTGAAAAAATCAAGAGTGTAGACGAGATTAAATTCAAGGGCAACAATGACCTTATTGAAATAATCGGAAAGAACATAGACGACGTATACATCAAGAGTATCGTAGACTTGTCTCTTTCGCCTGAGGCAATAAAGAACAACAGCAACATGAAGATTGTGTACACTCCAATTCACGGAACTGGAGTTATGCTGATACCTCAGACAATGAAGGCATTCGGTTTCAAGAACATTATTGATGTTCCAGAGCAGAATGTTATAAGCGGTGACTTCCCAACTGTTGTTTCTCCTAACCCAGAGGAGCAGGCTGCAATGAACATGGCAATTGAGAAGGCAAAGAGCGTTGACGCAGACTTGGTTCTTGCTTCAGACCCTGATGCTGACCGTGTGGGTGCAGCTGTCAAGAATGACAAGGGAGAGTGGATGTTGCTCAACGGAAACCAGACTGGTATGATGCTGAACTATTACATCATACGCCGCTGGAAGGAGCTTGGCAAGTTGACAGGCAAGGAATTCGTTGTGAAGACTATCGTGACAACCGAGTTGATGAAGAAGATTGCCGACATGAACAATGTTGAGTGCTACGATGTTTACACCGGATTCAAATGGATTGCCGACATCATCCGCAAGAACGAAGGCAAAAAGAAGTATATCGGCGGTGGTGAGGAAAGCTACGGATATCTGCCACAGGATTCAGTTAGAGATAAAGATGCAGTGTCAACATGTACAATGCTTGCCGAGGTTGCCGCATGGGCTAAGGACAATGGCATGACAATGTATGAATTGCTCTGCAAGATTTATGCCGAGGTTGGCTTCTCTTTGAACAAGGGTATCTCTGTTGTGAAGAAGGGTAAGAGCGGCGCTGAGGAAATCAAGAAGATGATGGAAGACTTCAGCAAGAACCCTGCAAAGGAAATCGCAGGTTCACCTGTTGTGATGTACAAGAACTTCAACACTTTGGAGCAGAAAGACGCCAACGGCAAGGTAACAAAACTTGACATGCCATGCACAAGCAATGTTTTGCAGTATTTCACAGCCGATGGCAGCAAGGTTTCTATCCGTCCTTCAGGAACAGAACCTAAGATCAAGTTCTATATTGAGGTGCTTGGTGAGATGAAATCTCCTAAGGATTTTGCGACAGCCGAGGCAGCTGCAAACAAAAAGATTGATGCAATCAAGGCTTCTCTTGGTTTGAATTAATTTCTTTAAAACATAAAAATAATAGAGAGAGGTGTACTTTGAAAAAAGTACACCTCTCTCTATTTTTCTAAGAACCAATGGTTCCTGTATATCTCAAAATGAACCGCAAAATACTTCGTCTTATTTTTGGATTACAAACACCTATGACCGCCACAAAAAAAGAGGCTTTTTTCTAGCCTCCATTTTTCATCTATTTTGCTTCGCTTACTCTTTCTTTGATTCAGTCTGTTGCGCAACCGAGCTCAAATCAAATCCACAATGGGAGCAATAATGTGCGCCCTTATCTATCTTCTTAGCACATCTTGGACATTGGACCTGTTTAGCCTCTCTGTCCAGATTTACCATTGAGACAGTGAATATTCCAGTGGGAACAGCCAAAACTGTATAACCAGTCAACATAACAACACCAGCAAAGAAACGTCCCAATGTCGTAACAGGTGTTATGTCACCATAGCCTACAGTTGTCATTGTCACTGTTGCCCAGTAAATACTTTCTGGAATACTATTGAAATTTTCTCCGTTTCGTCCGTGCTCTACTATATACATTATGGTGCCCAAAGAAACAACCATAACAACCGCGAACAAGAAAAAAACAACAATTTTATGCATACTAGACTTGAGTGACATCATCAGCAAATGTCCCTCGGCCATATAATCGAAAAGCTTGAAAATTCTGAACACCCTCAGCAGGCGGAACATCCTCATCACCAACAGACCATGAGCTGATGGAAAAAAAGCTGCCATGTAAGAAGGGAAAGTAGAACAAAAGTCTATCAATCCAAAAAAACTAAGAGCATACTTGCGTGGAGAATGGGCACAATATAACCTCATCAAATATTCCACTGTAAAAAATATTGTGAAGACCCATTCAATGAAACGCATGTAAGGCCTCAGAGAGACTGGCAGCCAATGGGCAGACTCAAGAATAACAATCAAGACACTCAACACAATAAAAGAAATCAAGACGACATCAAACAATTTGCCCCAATAAGTGTCTGTCCCGAAAATTATTCTGTCCACGTCAGCCTTCAGTCTTGCATTGTGCATAAAAGCATACCAATGAATGCGTAACCTGTGAACCAAACTATACCTCATTGTCTATTATTTTACAAGAATATTCTTATTCAACAACCTGATGGATTTTTTCATTTTTTCGGCCAAAGAATCCTCTTTTTTCAAAAAAGGCTGAAAATCCTTATAAGATCTTTGTATTGCCTCAAACAGCACAACATCATCATTATTTTTAACGACTCGATACACGCAAGACTGCACTACGTACATTGTTTCGCCTTGCTCCAATCTTGACAGAACATGAATAACGACATCGTTCATATCGGTTGTGTCGACATCATACTTATCTATCTGTTTTTCGGCAAAAGCCACAGCGATATCATCTAATTTTTTTCTGAATATAGTTTCACAGTCTGCACCCTTAACAAGTGTAACAGAAACCTTCTTCTCAAAATGATTCATCGCTTCACCCTTTGGCAAGAAATCCTCAATATAAACATTTGAATGGGAGTTTGCCGACCAGGATAAATTGTAAGACTCTCCGTCGAAAGACATCTTTGTCATGCCAAAGAAATCAGTCGCCGCATTCAGTTCAAGACACATGAACGCGCTCAGAAAACAAGTAATAATATGTTTCATTATAACCTTCCTTGAAATAAAAGCATTTACACTCAAGCTGTCTCAACATAATCAATATTCAGCACAGAGAAACCGAATGTAAATTATTTTTTAGAGTGATTATCAATTAAACCAGCTCATAGAGACACCTTAAAAAAAATCAGCCGAAACATATTTTCCAGCTGATTTGATTTTTATACAATTCTCTGTAATAGTCCAAGAATCTTAGTTGTTTGGAACATTTAGCTCCAGGCACAATTCATCAAGTTGCTTTTTATCCAAATTACCAGGAGCGTCGAGCATCACATCTCGTCCGCTAGTGTTCTTAGGGAATGCAATACAGTCTCTGATACTGTCCAGACCAGCAAACAAGCTCACCCAGCGGTCAAGACCATAAGCCAGACCTCCATGAGGAGGAGCACCATACTTAAACGCATTCATCAAGAAACCAAACTGTTCTTGTGCCTTTTCCTCAGTGAAACCGAGAATAGTGAACATTTTATTCTGAAGCTTAGGATCATGAATACGTATAGAACCGCCACCAACCTCTACTCCATTGCAGACCATATCATAAGCGTCGGCACGAACTGCAGCAGGATCGGTGTCGAGCAGTGCTATATCCTCGTCCTTTGGATGTGTGAAAGGATGGTGCATAGCCATCAGTCGACCCTCCTCATCGCTCCACTCAAACATAGGGAAATCAACAACCCAGAGCAAAGCAAACTTATTCTTGTCTCTCAGTCCGAGTTGAGATCCCATCTCAAGTCTCAGTTCGCAAAGTTGCTTTCTGGCCTTCTGAACATCATCACCACTGACAATGAGAATCAGATCACCAGGTTTAGCATCCATTCTGTTCTTCAGATCCTGCAGAACATCCTGAGAATAGAACTTGTCGACACTTGACTTTACAGAACCGTCTTCGGCCACACGAGCGTAAACCAATCCCTTTGCTCCGATTTGTGGTTTCTTCATAAACTCGGTCAGCTGGTCAATCTGCTTTCTGGTGTATGAAGCACAACCAGTTGCACAGATACCGCCGATATATTTAGCATCGTTGAACACTGCAAAATCCGACTTGCCCTGGAAAACATCCAGGAGCTCAACAAACTCCATTCCGAAACGCATATCAGGCTTGTCGCTACCGAATCTCCTCATTGCGTCGTGCCAAGTGAGTCTCAAGAAAGGCTCATTCAGTTCAACACCTCTAAGGGTTTTGAACAAGTGTTTTGCCATACCCTCGAATGTCTGGATTATATCCTCCTGCTCAACAAACGACATTTCGCAGTCAATCTGAGTAAACTCTGGCTGTCTGTCGGCACGCAAATCCTCGTCGCGGAAACACTTTACAATCTGGAAGTATCTGTCCATGCCTGCAACCATAAGCAACTGCTTAAGAGTCTGTGGGCTCTGAGGCAAAGCATAGAACTGACCAGGGTTCATTCTTGAAGGCACAACAAAGTCTCTTGCGCCCTCTGGAGTAGAACCGATAAGCATTGGAGTTTCTATTTCAAGGAATCCCTTGCTGTCGAGGTAACGTCTGACCTCCATTGTCATCTTGTGTCTGAGTTCGAGATTCTGTCTGACAGGAGTTCTGCGCAGATCCAGATATCTGTATTTCATTCTCAGATCATCGCCGCCATCAGTATTGTCCTCGATTGTGAAAGGAGGTGTCACTGCAGCGTTAAGCACATTAAGTTTGTCAACAATAATCTCGATATCACCAGTGCTTATATTCTTGTTTTTGCTGCTTCTCTCGGCAACGACACCTTCTATCTGAATAACGAACTCGCGTCCGAGTTTATTGGCCTCGCTGTTCAGCTCGGCGTTAACATCTTCGTTGAAAACCAACTGGGTGATTCCATACCTGTCTCGCAGGTCAACGAAAGTCATACCACCCATTTTTCTTGTGCGCTGAACCCAACCTGCCAAAGTGACCTTTTGGCCCTTGTTTTCAAGTCTGAGTTCACCACATGTATTTGTTCTAAACATTTTTATTTAGTATTTACTATATCTCAAAACTCTGCAAAGTTAGCATTAAAAAAATAATTGTTCAAAAAAAGGGCGAGCTTATTGAATTTTAGTTTCCAGAACCACAGCCAATCCCAGTTTTGAGCAGCAAACAAGCATAGGTGCAAACCATGAATCCAGCCCCTCTTTGACCAAACCTTTTTCTACAGACAACGACACACAATCTGCAATCACATCATTCAATCGGACTACAGACTCGTCTATTTTTGTTTTCAACTCACCCTCAAAAGGCAACGAATAAGAACCGTATATCTCAGCCAAATTGAATTGCACTGAATTTATTTCTTTTGGATTGGTCAGATACAAAAACGCCACTTGAGCAGCCCTACAAAATACATACTTGCATATGCCCGACACCTCCTCGTCTGATATTGAACGTTTCTCGTTCTTTTCTATCATCTTGCCCATTTCGACTATTGAGTTTGCGATGCCAGACATATTCTGCAAGAACTCTTTTTCCTGTTCCTTTGTCAGGGAATTGATATTTTTCCCTGTGGTAACATATTTGTTTCCGTTCAGAGGTCTAAGAATAACACTGCTGACAAAAAAACCGACCAAATCGTGCGGAGTAAATTTTGATTCTGCCATAATCTTCCTTCTTGAATTTTCTGTATAGCTCACATTTGTCTTTACTACATATCGCATTTCCCAGGCAAATGGGCCTCACAAAGGTAAAAAAAAGCCAATTTATAACCTTGCTATGTTGATAACTTTCCGACAAAGGAAAATCAATAAAAAAAATATTGCTTAACTTTGTGCAAAAGTGAAAACAAATCCACATAAGTGATGCATTTTTTGCGTCACACATAAACAAATGAATATGGCTAACAGAAGTTTAGTTTCAATTTCAGATTACTCAAAGGAGAAAATCCTTCAAATCCTTGACCGTGCGGCCGAATTTGAGAAGAATCCGAATCAAAAAATATTAGACGGCAAAGTTGTTGCCACGTTGTTCTTTGAGCCTTCGACCAGAACACGTTTGAGTTTTGAAACTGCAGTCAACCGTCTGGGCGGAAGAGTTATCGGTTTCTCGGACGCATCGACATCAAGCTGCACAAAGGGAGAAACATTAAAAGACACAATAACAATTGTGAGCAACTACGCAGACCTGATTGTTATGAGGCATCACATTGAGGGAGCTGCAAGATACGCGTCTGAGGTTTCGCCTGTGCCAATAATAAATGCCGGTGACGGCTCAAACCAGCACCCTACACAGACAATGCTCGACCTATACTCTATCAAGAAGACCCAAGGCAGACTTGACAACATCAAGATTGCCATGGTTGGAGACTTGAAGTACGGAAGAACTGTCCATTCTCTTATCACAGCGCTGTCGCACTTCAACCCTCAGTTTAAGTTTATCGCACCAAAAGAGCTTGAGTTGCCAGAGTTCTATCAGATGTTCTGCAAGGAGCACGGATTGAATTACGAAATGTCGTCGGACTTGAACGAGGATTCGATTGCAGATGCAGATATTCTGTATATGACAAGAGTTCAGAAGGAGAGGTTTACTGACCTTTTTGAGTATGAGAAGGTGAAAAACATATACATCTTGAACAACAAGCTTTTGGAGAACACCAAAGACAACCTCAAGATATTGCATCCGCTGCCTAGAGTGAACGAGATTGCATATGAGGTGGATGAGAATCCAAAGGCCTATTATTTTCAGCAGGCGCAAAATGGTCTGTATGCAAGACAGGCTATAATCTGCGATGTTCTTGGACTTTAAAAAAGATTTAGATGGAAAACGATAAAAACACAGAGATGACCGTTGCCAAGATATGCAACGGAACAGTTATAGATAGGATTCCTTCTGACAAACTTTTCAGAGTGATTGCGCTGCTAGGCCTTGAGGAATCGTCGAGCCTTATCACGTTCGGTTATAACTTAGACAGCAAAAAGATAGGCAAAAAGGCTATCATAAAAATAGCCGACAGATTTTTGGAGCCTAATGAGGTGAACAAAGTATCTCTTGTTGCTCCAAATGCAAAGATTGCCATAATAAAGAATTATGAGGTCGCAGAGAAGATTCAGCTTGAAATTCCCGAGACTATCAAGGGCGACTTCAAATGTTTCAATCCTAAATGCATAACCAACAATGAGCCTATGCAGACTTACTTCAGAGCTATAGACAAAGCAAAGGGCATGTTCAAATGCCACTACTGCGAAAGGGTTATCTCGGCCGAAGAAATGACTTTGAAGAACAAGTAAAAAAAATAACCGACAATATAAAAACAAGACGAAATCACTGAATAAAGTGGTTTCGTCTTGTTTTATATGATAAGGGGGATTCTGATAACCTTTCTATGTTTCCACCAAAAAAAGGATGGAGTTTATAGTGATGATAAAATCTTACAGCTTATAACTCCGCACAAATTTCTTATGCGATATTTTTTCTTTGATGAGTAGGCCACAATATTCCAGCGAGGAATATTGAAAGCCGCAGAAACATATTTAATCTTGTCTATCAGATTTCTCTCTTGCAAGTCAGACAACTCAAATAAGCCCCCTCTAGGTGTATCATGCACTGGGTCGACCCTGTCGACCTGATTCAAAGCAAGAACAATCTGTTTATTATAATCCAAGTTTCGCAAATAATTAACCTCGGCTATATCTATAGCCAGATTCTTTTGGTCGGCACGCAAAATATAAACGACACAATCGCATTTTAAGAACATATCAGCATACCATTGCTTATACACACTGTCATGTGTATCGTTCTCACCAATGCCCGGCATATCACAGAAAGACAAAAACAAATTCTCACCTATTTCATAATTTATGCAATTCATCTCCCTGGTGCAGGAAACAGTTGAATCTGTTTCCATCAGCCTGGTGTTAGTAATTGTATTTATCGTTGATGATTTACCGTAGCCTGTTTGTCCGATGAACAACACATTGATTTTGTATCGCTGTCCTATTTTCCGCCCATTACAGTCCAATATATCCCAACTATGCTCACCGTCCCTGAAGGTATTGATTAGATACAATCTCTCATCAAGCAAATCGCCAAAATATCTGAGATTGCTCAAATCGTTTAAACTGTATTCTGCTTTAACATTAACTGTTATGGCCATAATTTATCTTAAAATCGAGCCAACCATTCACATGCTTTTCTTCCCACTTTAACAGCAGTACCTATAACAGGGATATGTTCTGCAGCGTCTAAAAGCATACCACCAATAGTTCTTTCTCCCATAGTTGTAACTTTTGGACTTCCCCAAGGATTGTTTATAGGCTCAGGTTGATAAACAGGATCAGGATTATAGGTTGGATAGGTTGGAGCTGACGGTACAGGATTATAGGTTGGATAGGTTGGAGCTGACGGTGCAGGATTATAGGTTGGAGCAGACGGAGTTGATATTGATGGAATTTCTGTCTGATTATTGTATAGAACGGCTGCTTTTTCATTCGGCAATTCCTTTAGCAGAGAAACTACAAAATCTACAAGTCCATAAGCCTTCTTTGCTGAAATTGGGAACACCGATGCTGGAGATATATTAAATTTCTGACTGGTGCACACATCAGTTTTCTTTTCTTCTATCAACTTTTGTCTTACATCTCCTGGTTTATTATACTCTCTGTTCCAAGGTTCCTCCTCACCATCCTCAGTATGTTCATCAGTATTTATTTTGTCAACCTTGTTGAGAACAAACAGCACCGGAATTTTGTTGCCATCCTTATCCTTGAAATTATCTTTCACAAAATTATATGTAGCAATATCATTAGCATAAGCTTTTGTTGTTGAATCAAGCACCCAGACAACAGCATCAAGATCTGGAATTGTATCCCTATATAGTTGCTTATACTCAGAATCTTTTTCCGTGTCTTCGCCAAGCCCAGGATAGTCAACCAAAGTCACGGAACCGACAGGAACATCTTTCATGTCTCTTGTGCAAGATTCAGCAAACTTGCCAACCGGACAGATTTCACTTCCAAACAAAGCATTGATGGTTGAAGATTTGCCCACACCTGTCTGTCCGAAGAAACCAATTCTTGGCTTATATTCAAACTTTCTATTTAAGGCATCCTCCAATAGATGTCTTTGTTCTTCGGTAACATTAATACCTTTTCCTTTAAGGAATTCAATAAAATTGTTTATAATTTCTTTGATACTCATAATAAATATTTTTTTTGTAAAAGTATACAAAAATCAACATTTTACCCCCCCGTTTTATGTTTTACAACATATTTTTGATATTCATCTGAGAATCAGATCAATATAATCGAATATTTATTATATGATAAGCCAGTTATATTCTATTTGTTCTTGTATTCCGCCTAAGGTAAGGTAAATGTATTCATCCAAAACATACACTTTGTCTGCTTGCTTTCTCTATACTTTGCAGACAATCAAAAAAACAATTGATTTAAGGAGAAAGGTTTTCGTGAAAGAGATTAAAAAGTAATATCAGACGGCATCGACTGGGAGAAAAAACAAGACGCCATAACCCAATATTGGAATAGACACACAAAAAAAGACTGCTACCAGCATTTGTGGTAGCAGTCTTTATAATTTTGTTCCCCAGAACAGGCTTAAGCGTTCTTCACCTTATTGATGATAGCCTTGAAAGCCTCTGGCTGGTTGAGAGCAAGGTCTGCAAGGACCTTACGGTTGATTTCAACACCAGACTTGTGAACGAAGCCCATAAGACGAGAATAAGAGAAACCCTCAAGACGAGCTGCGGCATTGATACGCTGAATCCAAAGAGCGCGGAAAGAGCGCTTCTTGTTACGACGGTCGCGGAATGCATAAGTAAGACCCTTCTCCCAAGTATTCTTGGCAACAGTCCAAACATTCTTGCGAGCACCATAATAACCTCTAGTAAGCTTCAAGATTTTCTTTCTTTTCTCCCTTGATGCTACGTGATTTACTGATCTTGGCATTTTGTAAAATTTTTTGAATTACAGCGTCCATCGAGATGGAACTTTAGGGCTGTAGATTCGGTTAATAAATTAAAAATTGACGAATAAAAAAGAGATTAACGAAGACCAAGCAACTCTCTAACTGCAGGCATGTTTGCATGCTCAACAATAGCGAAGTGAGTAAGAGCTCTCTTCTCCTTCTTTGTCTTCTTAGTCAGGATGTGACGCTTGAATGCGTGCTTTCTCTTGATTTTTCCTGATCCGGTAAGATGTAATCTTTTTGCGGCACCGGAATTAGTCTTTAATTTTGGCATTTTAGATGTAATTTTTAATTATATATAGAACTTATTCTATAATCAATCTTTGTTTTCGTCAGAATCCTCTTCCTCGGCTGCTTTTTCTGCAGGAGCTGAAGACTGAGCCGACTTGCTTGAAGAAGAGCCTGCCTTCTTTGGTGAAAGCTGAATAATCATTCTCTTGCCTTCGAGCAAAGGCATCTGGTCAACCTTTGCTATGTCATCAAGGTCGTTGGCAAATCTCAGAAGGATAACCTCGCCCTGTTCCTTAAAGAGAATAGATCTACCCTTGAAGAACACATAAGCTTTGATTTTGTTGCCTTCCTTGATGAACTCGCGAGCATGATTCAGCTTGAAAGCATAGTCATTATCGCCAGTCTGAGGTCCGAAACGAATTTCTTTAACCACAACCTTAGAGGCTTTGGCCTTCATTTCCTTTTCATGCTTTTTCTGCTGATAAAGGAACTTCTGATAATCAACTATCTTGCAGACAGGAGGAACGGCATTTGGAGAGATTTCGACCAAATCAAGTCCCTGTTCCTCGGCCATCTGAAGAGCCTTGTCAATAGGATAAACCCCTTGCTCGACGTTGTCGCCAACTACGCGTACCTCTCTTTCACGGATACGTTCATTGATACGATGAGCAGCCTGCTGCTGATTGTCACGTCTTGGGCCTCTTGGATTGTCAGATTTCTGACCATTAGCTCCAGCGGCATTCTGATTGTTTGTATGAGGTGTGAATGAACCAGGCCTCTTTACAAATGGTTTATTAGGTGCGATAAGAAAGTCCTCCTATTGATTAAGTTGAAAATAAAATTTATTATTCATTAAAGGCAGAAATATCAGTCTTGATTACGCCACTGGTTCATCATTTCGTAAATCTCGGCCTTCAAATTTTCGGCAAATTTAGCAATTTTTATTGAACCTTGGTCTCCTGCGCCTTGTTTTCTTACTGAAACCTCTTCATTTTCTTGCTCTTTTTCGCCGACAATCAGCATGTAAGGTATACGCTTCAGCTCATTGTCGCGTATTTTACGTCCGATTTTCTCGTTGCGGTCATCAACAATAGCTCTGATGTCGACAGAATCAAGATAGCTCTGAACCTTTTGAGCATATTCGTTGAATTTCTCTGAAATAGGGAGAACAACGACCTGATCTGGAGTCAGCCACAATGGGAAGTGACCTGCAGTGTGCTCGATAAGGACAGCGGTAAATCTCTCCATTGAACCGAAAGGAGCTCTGTGCAGCATTACAGGTCTGTGCTTCTGGTTGTCATCGCCTGTGTACTCCAACTGGAATCTCTCAGGTAGGTTATAGTCTACCTGGATAGTTCCGAGCTGCCAACGTCTGCCAAGGGCATCCTTAACCATGAAGTCAAGCTTAGGACCATAGAAAGCGGCCTCACCATACTCGACCTTAGCAGGCAGACCCTTTTCCTGGCAGGCCTCGATAATAGCCTTTTCGGCCTTTTCCCAAACCTCATCGTCACCGATATACTTCTCGTGGTCATTAGGATCACGGAGAGAAATCTGAGCCTCATAGTTGTCGAACTTCAGAGATTTGAAAATTATGTTGATGATGTCCATAACACGAAGGAACTCATCCTTAACCTGGTCTGGACGGCAGAATATGTGTGCATCATCCTGAGTGAATGAACGTACACGAGTCAATCCGTGCAGCTCACCGCTCTGCTCATATCTGTATACAGTTCCGAACTCTGCGCAACGGAAAGGAAGATCCTTGTAAGATCTTGGCTTAGAGGCGAAGATTTCGCAGTGATGAGGGCAGTTCATAGGCTTAAGCATATACTCTTCGCCCTCCTCAGGTGTGTGGATTGGCTGGAATGAGTCCTTGCCATAGTGATCCCAGTGGCCAGAAGTAACATACAACTGCTTGCTGCCGATATGTGGAGTGATTACCTGCTGGTAGCCGAACTGCTTCTGAATCTTCGACAAGAAATCCTGCAGACGGAGTCTCAAGGCTGTACCCTTTGGCAACCAGATTGGCAGACCCTTGCCCACACGCTCAGAGAACATAAACAATTCCATCTCCTTACCGATCTTGCGGTGGTCGCGTTTCTTAGCCTCTTCGAGCAAAGTAAGATACTCGTCGAGCATCTTCTTCTTAGGGAAAGTGATACCATAGACACGAGTGAGCTGCGGTCTCTTCTCGTCTCCTCTCCAGTATGCGCCTGCGATGCTCAGCAACTTAACGGCCTTAATTGGAGACACATCACAGAGGTGTGGTCCACGGCAAAGATCTGTGAACGAGCCCTGCTCATATGTAGAGATATGTCCGTCTTCGAGTTCGCTGATCAACTCAGTCTTATAGATTTCGTTTCTGTCACCAAAATACTTAAGAGCATCCTGCTTTGAAATTGAGTTGCGAGTGAGTTTCTGCTTTGTTGCAACAATTTCCATCATTTTAGCCTCGATGGCAGGGAGGTCTGAATCCTTGAGAACGATATCCCCCAGATCGATATCATAATAGAAACCATTGTCAATAGCAGGTCCTATACCGAACTTAACATTTGGGTAAATCATCTGCACAGCCTGAGCAAAAAGGTGCGCTGAAGTGTGCCAGAAAGTCTTCTTGCCTTCAGGATCCTCAAATTTGAACAGCTTTACAGTAGCATCCTGTTCAATTGGCAAGTTAAGATCCTTAATCTCACCATTGATACCGATTGACAAAACATCCTGAGCCAATCTTGAACTAATGCTCTCTGCAATCTGCAGTCCAGTGGTTCCGTTTTCGTACTCGCGAACCGAACCATCAGGGAAAGTAATCTTTATCATAAGAATTTTTTAAAATGCAACGACATACAAGCGTCGCCACTATTATATTTGTATTATGTAAAACCTCGCAAATTTAGGTTTTTAGAACGAGAAAATAAAAATATAACCCCTTATTTTATTCATATTGTCAACTCCACGTCGAGAGTTGTCTAATCGTATTTCTGCATTAGAATATTCAGGAGGCACAAATTTCCCATAATGAGGATCTATGTTACCACCATTTTTCACAAAAGTGCGACCGTACAAAAAAAAACAAAAAAGGCATACCCCAAAAGGCATGCCTTATAATATTCTGTCAAAAAAAATCACCAAATAGAGACTCTGTTTGAGGGCTCAACAAACATAGGTGAGGATTTGTCAATGCCAAAAGCCTCATACCAAGCATCGATGTGTGGAAGCGCTCCGTTGACTCTCCATCGGCCAAGAGCGTGCGGATCCATCTTTGTACGTCGGAGGATTTCTTCTGGTCTGATATTGGCAGCCCATACCCCTGCATAGGCAAGGAAGAACCTCTGCTCTGGAGTCAGTCCGTCTATTGTTTCCAACTCAGCTGAGTTTGTCGCATTTTTGAATGCCTGGAAAGATATCTGCAAGCCTCCATGGTCGGCCAGATTCTCGCCAAGAGTGAAACCACCATTAGCCTTAACCCCTGGGGCCACCTCAATTGAATCGAAGAAGGCCTCCATCACGTGAGCTCTCTGCTTGAAATTTTCGGCATCGGTTGCGGTCCACCAGTCGGACAAGTTTCCATCCTTATCGAATTGTCGTCCCTGGTCGTCAAATCCGTGGGTCATCTCGTGTCCGATTACAACCCCTATAGCTCCGTAATTAAAAGCATCGTCGGCAGACATATCAAAGAAAGGATATTGCAGAATTCCGGCAGGAAAGCAAATTTCGTTTGTTGAAGGATTATAGTAGGCGTTGACTGTCTGCGGTGTCATATACCATTCGTCTCTGTCGACTGGTTTAGAAGCCTTAGCCATCATGAAATCCATATTGAACTTTGAAATATTCTTTCTGTTCTCCCACACATTTGCGCCATATACATTCAGGTCTGAATAATCTCTCCATTTGTCAGGATAACCGATTTTGATATGGAAAGCGTTAAGTTTTTCGATTGCCTTAGCCTTTGTTGTGTCGCCCATCCACTGAAGATTTGAGATGCGCTGCGCCAAAGCGGACTGCAAATTCTTGACAAGAGTCAACATGCGCTGCTTGTTCTCCTCTGGGAAATACTTAGAGACATACATCTGTCCCAGAGCCTCGCCCATGGAGCCACTGACTGCCGACACAGCTCTTTTCCATCTGGGCTGAGGGACCTCTGTGCCTGAAAGAGTCTTGCCGTAGAAATCAAAATTCTGGTCATACACCTTGTCACCGAGCGAAGTTGCGGCCTCGTTGACAAGGCACCATGCCAAATAATACCTGAGCTGTTTCACTGAGCTCTTGCCTATCAGATCCAAGCAAGTGTGTATAGGTTCTGGCTGTGATACGCTTATGCTGTCAATCTTCAGGTTAAAAGCGCCAAGATATGTGTTCCAATCAAAACCAGAATAGTCGCTAGCGAGTTGCTCCACAGACATCTTGTGATAATTGGCATAAGGATCGCGAAGCTGGACCTTAGAATAGGAAGTTTTAGCGATTTCTGTCTCAATCTGCATTACGGCATAACGTGCGTTTTGAGCCTCCTTATTTGAGAAGCCCACCAATTTAAACATCTTCTCGATATGAGACTGATAGGCATTTCGTATGCGAACCGCATTTGAGTCATTATCCAAATAATAGTCTCTGTTTCCGAGGCCAAGGCCAGACTGGTATGTTTGGACCAGATTTAGATTAGAATCCATAGGATCAGCATCGACATAAAGAGAAAAGAACACATCAATGCCAACAGACTGCATCCATGCCATCAGCAAAGGAAGATTTTCCTTTTTTGACAACGACATCACTCTTTTCAAATCATCCTTAATTGGAGCGACTCCGAGTTTATTCTGCGAAGTGCTGTCCATAACCATCTTATAGACAGTTGCTATCTTATCTGCGACCGAACCTTTTTGCTGCTTATTTGAAGACAGTTCAAGAATCAGTTCATTTATCTGTTTTCTGTTGTTCTCGCCCAACTGGTCGAACGTTCCGAAACGCGAGTATTCGGCCGGCAATGGATTTTTTTTCATCCATCCGCCAGTTGCATACTGGTAGAAATCTGATTTTGGAGAAACCGATGAATCCAAGTTAGTCAAATCCAGCCCCTTGGACAATTTATCTGCACCAGAAGCAGACGCTGCAGCCATTACCATAAAAGAGAGCGTTATGTTTTTTATGAAATTCATTATAAGATCATGAAAAATTTGTCACTACAAATATAACAAAAAAGCCTTTTCAGAGAAAAGGCTTTTTGTATTATATGAGAATCAAGCTTAATTCACCCAATGAGCTGATTTTTTCACACCATTCAAAATATCCCACTTATCGCTCTCGGCAGGAGCCTGCATTACAATTTTGTAGACTGTTTTTGATGTGCTATTGTATAAGTAATGATATTCTGTTCTGAAATTCTCACCATATATATTGGCGTAGTAAGTGTAAATCAGTTCCTGAGCAGGAATTTTTCCAAACACCTCGCCTACGGAATCAATCTGCACTTCAGAGACACTCTGATACACTGCATTTGTGTAGTTGTAATCCATAGCATCTTTTTCGTCTCCGATAAAGTCATCATAGTCGCTGCTCTCAACCTGTCCTATTGTTTTATAAAGACAAATAGCAACCGCACGATCCGTACTCAACAAGAGGTCCCTATACTCGTAAGTGTGGAGTGCATAGGTTGTGTCGAGAGAATATGCAATAAATGAATCAGTCGGGAAACTCAGAAACAAATCACCATAGTCTAGAGTAACACCAGTATCCAAATTGGAGATATCCTCAGAATCGTCGTCGTCATCACCATGAGAGCAAGAGGACATCAAGCCTGCGACTGAAAAAACAAGGAAATAGAAAAAATAAAAAATAAAAGACCTTCTTTTCATAAAAATATATTTTACCCTATTATAAACTCTGCAAAGTTAACAAACAAGAGATAATAATCAACAAAAAAAAAGACAATCACGAATGATTGTCTTTTCAAAGTGCGCAGGATGAGAGTCGAACTCACATGACCTTGGGTCACTACCCCCTCAAAGTAGCGCGTCTACCATTTCGCCACCTGCGCATTTTATAGGAATAATTCCTAAGGGGGATTTATCTTACAACCTTATTTCCGATTGCGATGCAAAGTTATGTAGTTTTTTTTTAACCTCCAAACATCATCGCATTTTTTTTTGATTTTTTTTACGACATTCTGTTTTTGTAGTCTATGTAAGAAAATGTTTTCAGAATAGAATAAGTTCCATCAGACTTTGCTATAGCCATTGAAGGATGAGAAATGCCATTGAACATTGTGGTTTTGACGGTAGTATAATGAATCATATCAAGGAAAACGATTCTATCGCCAACCTTAAGTTCATGCTCGAATGACCAGTCACCGCAAAAATCGCCAGACAAACAGCTGTTGCCACCGATTCTGTATGTAGGCTTTCCTGGAACAGCGTCGATCGCGTTCAAAATGGCTGGCTTATACGGCATTTCCAGACAATCTGGCATATGACAGGCAAACGAGGCATCGATCATTGCTGTCTTAATCCCATTGTTTTCTACAATATCCTCTACTGTTGTAACCAGCTCACCTGTTTGCCAAGCAAAGGCACTTCCTGGCTCAAGAATGATTGAAAGATTAGTATGTCTCTCCTTGAAAGATTTTAAAGTTCTGATAAGATGTTCGACATCATATCCCTCGCGAGTCATAAGATGTCCGCCACCCATGTTAAGCCATTTTATCTTTGGCAAAAATTTTCCGAATTTATCTTCCAGAATAGACAAAGTTTTTTCCAGGTCATAAGAAGTTGACTCGCACAAGTTATGACAATGGAGTCCCTCGATGCCAGCAGGCAACTCATCACCAAGCAGTTCAGGAGTCACACCAAGCCTAGAACCTGGAGCACAGGGATTGTACAAATCTGTTTCAACAGGCGAATAGCCAGGATTGACTCTTAGTCCGCAAGAAACATGTCTGTCGGATGTCTCGATCACAGGTTTGAAGCGCTCGTACACAGACAAAGAATTAAAAGTGATATGAGAACTGCAAGACATGATTTCTTGAAATTCACGCGATGTATAAACAGGAGCGTAGGTATGAGCCAAAGAATGCATTTCGTCTACAGCCAACCGTGCTTCGGACAAAGAGCTGGCGGTAGTTGAAAAGCCATATTCTCTGATAATAGGGAAAACCTTCCATAAAGCGAAGGCCTTGAAAGCCATTATTATCTTGACACCTGCAGTCTTCTGCACATAGTCGATGAGACTCAAATTACGACGCAACCTGTCCTCGTCTATTACATAACAAGGAGATGGCAGTTTTGAATAATCTATCATCACTCTGAGAAATACAATTTAATGATACGATAAGAACAGACTTTTTTCCCGTCATACAGAGCAGGTTCGAATTTAGGGAAAAGTCCGGCTGTATGTAAAATGTCATTTGACAGTTCCTCGTCAAAAGACTTCAAGACCCTAGTAGACAACACCTCCCCCTCATCAGCAATAAGCATTTTTATAAGGACCATTTTTGGCGACATGCCAAGAGTCATCCTTGACGAGTTTTTCAGATTTTTGAAAAAGAAATCATATATTCCATCAGTTCCTCCATTCATAGTAGCCTCGGATGTTGGCAGAGTATAGACAGTGTCGCACCTTGGTGCTGAGGGCTCAACGACATAAGGCAAGCGCTGTTGTGCGTGAGCGGCAGAAGCCATGCACAACGGCAAAGAAACAGAAATTAAAAATTTATTCATACATCAAAAAAAATTATTCCTTATATATAAGAACTGTTGCATAGGCAGCAAGTCCTTTCTCCTCGCCCACGAATCCGAGTCTTTCTGTGGTTGTTGCCTTTACGGTAATGTCCTCCACATCAATATGTAGCACATTGGCCATTGTCTGCTGCATATTATCGATATGCGGCTTCATTTTGGGGTTTTGGGCACAGATTATAGAATCTATATTAGAAATCTTATATCCTTTTTCAGCAATAAGTTCACCACACTTGGCAAGTAATATTTTGCTGTCGATATTCTTATATGCAGGATCATTATCAGGGAAATGAGTACCAATATCCTTCAGATGAGCAGCACCAAGAAGGGCATCGCATATAGCATGAATCAGCACATCTGCATCAGAATGACCGACCAAGCCGTAATCCTCGCCATTTTTCTGATAAGGAATTCGTATACCCCCAATCCACAGTTCTCTGTTAGGTCCGAACTGATGAACATCATATCCTACACCTGTTCTATATTTTGTCATAAATTCATTTTTTTGCAAAAATAACACAAACAAACAATTTCTTAATTTGAAGGCACAAAAAAAGCGAGGCAAAAGCCTCGCCTTATCCTTATATGTGATATCTGGATTAAGTCAACTTAATTTTCTGCTAACTTTTTCAAGCCGTCAATATTGAAACCCAGAGAGAATCTAAGAGTCTGGTCGAGTGGATTTGAGCTAGCAGTTGAAATCAAGTATGCTGCATTCAGCTCGAAGACACTCAACTTGAAACCCGCACCGACCGAGAAATATTTACGATTTCCTTTGCTCTCTGATTCATGATAGTATCCACCACGAACACTGAACATCTTGTTATAAGTATATTCAAGACCGAGCGACCACATAATTTCCTTCATCTCCTCGCTGAAACCACCAGGTGCGTCACCGAAAGAAGTGAAGATGCCACCTATAGAGCTTTTGTCTCTATAATCCTTATAATCATTCTCATATTTTTCATACGCAGCCTTATACTCCTCAGAGCTTGCACCTCCCTCATAATCCTCTGGTTCTGGAGCGACAGGTGAAGTTGGAACTAAGAGCTTGTTCACATCGAAGAAAAGAGAAAGAGAATTATAATCGTCGAAATTGTACTCATATCCGGCACCAAGTCTGAGGTTTGTTGGTATAAACTCCTCAGTGTCGCCACCATCATATGATATTTTTGAGCCAATGTTTGAGATATTTCCACCGAAGCTCAAATAAGAAGGCTTTCCTGTCTCACCGAGATACAAAGGTTTTCTGTAGAAAGCTGCGACATCGGCACCCACCGCATGTCCAGCCTCAGAGCTTGCTCCATCAGACGATATGCCATTAGTTATGTCAGAACAAATAAATCTAAGAGCAACGGCTGCAGACCAATATTCAGAAAGCATCTGCGAGTATCCCAAATCTACCGAGAACTCATACGGATTTGCAGTTCCAGTAGAGACCACCTCACCCGTAGGACCAGGCATATCTGTCAGATTTATCTCGCCGTAAGAAAAATATCTCAAAGAGGCACTTATTGCTCTGCCTTCATTTATTTTGTAGTAGCCAGACAAATAGACCAAATCAATGTCGCTAACAATCTTCCTCAACCATGGAGTATAAGAAAGAGCAGCTCCACCCTGTCCTTCCATTTGAGCATACTTTGCTGGGTTCCAATACTGTGAATTCAAATCAGGCTTTGTTGCAGCACCAACATCACCCATACCGCCACCTCTTGCATCAGGGGCGATTGTCAGAGAAGGGACGGCAGACTGCAGAGGGTTAAAGATAACCTCGCTCGCAGAGACTGAATTTGTATTTATCAAACATGCGGCCATAAGTGACATTGAAGCGGCACCTACCGCAGTGAAAACCTTATTCATATACGAAATACTATATTTCTTGATTGTAGTTATGAAAATTGAGATGCGCCACTAGAATACGCATTTCGACAAAGTTAAAACAATATTTTTTGTTTTTTATTGCGGAAGTACAACAATTTTTTTCGTTTTTTCTTCAAAATTAGACATCTCCGATTTTACTTGCAGACGGCAAACATAAACTCCTGGCTGCACTCTTGCGCCGCCTTCATTATTTAGATTCCATTTCAAATTAAGTTGTCCGTTGTCTGTCACGGTGTTTCCGCAAATAGTGTTAACCGTCTGGCCGCACATATCATAAATAAATAACCTATACTCCATACGCTGCTGCGGAATATCAGTCTGAACAGTTACGTAAGCCACGTCTGAAACCGGGTTAGGATAAACTACCATATTATCCAAATCAGGCTTCTTATCGGAATCCACAACAAATGAGATAGAACTAGAAGAAGAATTATTCTGCAAATCCCAAGCCTTAATTGTAAGAGTGTACTTGCCATCTGGCAAATCATTCAGCTTATAGGACAAAGAACCATTCTGACAAGATCCCAGAGCATATGTGAAATAAGAATTTAGACATATCGGCTCAGAGCCGTCATCAAGAGTTAGCATTATGTCATGTCCGATACCAGCTCCAGCTGCATTTATGCCACTTTCATCATTCAACGAAACGAACAGCACTGGTGATGAGTTAACCTTATCACCATTTTTGAAATATGGAGTATTCAGGTACATTGAAATTTCAGGGCCATCGTTCTCCCAAATTATATCATCAGCCGAGCCACCTATCACAAAATCATTATACACACCAGCAGCCTCGGAAAAGTTCTCGGAATCATAAGCATAAAACAACATACGTCCGTTACCATACGTATAAGAAATATCTTTAGGAACAATCATATCAAATGACAACAACCCATCTGTCACATCGGCTTTGCCTGAAAATACGGTTGTTGTGTAGTCAGTGTATGTGGTTGCTGTTTTACCATTATTACCCTTTGTTGAGAGAGTCTGCATCTTATCGTATACAGAAATATTTGCCACACCATTGAAACTGCTCTTCAAACTGCCAGCTTGAGAGACATGGGCAAAAACACGCACATGAGACATTGCACCTATGGTGTCGGCCATCACAACAGAGCCATCATTTTCAACAATTTGCATTGAATCGACCAATATTGTGTCTTGTGCCAACTGAAGGTCCAAGGCAGGATCTCCGAGCAAGCAAAAAGTTCTTCTAGAAGCACCCTGCACCGCATTTTTAGCAGCCACAATAACATCACCAATCTTGGAATTTTGAGGCATGGTGTAAAAATTCTTCAAGAACTTTTGGTCAAAGGCATCATTCTCGCCAGACAGAACAGTTCGCGCTGTTGCAATCACACCAATGGAGCCTCCATTTGGATTTAAGACCAAAGATTCGCCAACAGAAGACACATAACTGTCGAAGCGAGAAAACTCACAGCTGGCAGAAAAGAGAAAATTCAGTTTTGAGTTTTCAAATGAATTGGCTTCGCTCTGAGTCAAAGTTCTCTCGGCCGACCACGCAGTATAACTGCTATGACCGATATAATTTATAAGTTTTGTACCTGAATCAAATAAATTTTGAATCAAACTTTCAACCTCTGGATATCTGGCACCTGTTGATTCGGCACTTCTTGTATACGCATCATAGTATATCTTTTTCACATCAACATATGGAGCATAGGAATTGATTAATTTATAAGCAGATTCAGCATACGACACAAAAAGATTGTAGGCTGAGCCTGTCTCATTATCATCTGCGATTAGTGCACATGCATTTTTCCAAGCCCCGTATTCGCTGTTATCAAGATAAGAAGAAATCTTGGCAACAGCATTCGAAGCCTCGCTCACGGTTGCGACAGGAATACGTCCGACTGCAATCTGAACACTGTCATTTTGAATCATCAACAAAGATTGGTTATCTGCAACCATTCCATAATAATCGTCTAAAACATATCCATAACCACCGGAGTAATTATCCACCTGATAAGCCAGAATCAAATTACGCTGTTGAGAAGACGATAATATTCCACGATTATCATAACATCCATCACCAAAAAGCAACAGATATTTAGGCTTTGAAGTTCCGTCATTTACAGCTCTGTCATACAGCATTTTCATAAATGCCCTTATTGCAGTGGGATCTGGTGTGCCCGAAGAAAATTCATTAAAAACAGACTGCTGAGTCACGACCTCGACCGATAACGAATCAACGTCGCGATGAATATCAGCAAGTTCTTCTGCCTGAGAAATAAATTTATCGGCTGTCAAAATAATCATATCCACACCAGACAAATCATGAAGATTCTGGTTTGCCACTCGCTCATAAGAAGACACCGACAAGAAATCATTTCCTTTTGGGTCGAAAATCAAAACATCCTCGTTATTTTTTGTATGGAAAAAAGCTGAATCACCCACCGACTCCAACATCAAAGACTCTATGTTACTCAAATCTTTTATAGACCAAACCACATAGTCGGAAGCTTTGCCACTGAAACCATATTTCACACCATCCGCATCTGATTTCACGTAGTTACGGACAACAAACCAGCTGCCAGCAGGTGCCTCCAAATCACACAACGCGTTCACAGTTAGCCATCTGACATATCCCACTGCTGTGCTTGAAGAGCAGTCATAACTTACAGTCACCTCCACTTTATTTCCGGTCTGGGTGATTTCCGGCATATTCATGTGTACCATGTGACCATTCTCATATTTGCTTGTTGAAGTAAAAGTCTGAGACATGGTGGTACTTCCAGAAGATAATTCGAACGAATATGAACTTGAAGCATTAGAAACACCATCAAACAAAATTTTGGCAGTTCCACCCTCATGCAAATTCTCGAAATCGAAAGAATATGTATTGCTGCCGGACTTAACAATGGCATCACCATACCAATAAGTGCCAGTGCTGGCTATGTTCACTTGCTCCGGATTGACAGACTGAACACCAATGTAAGTTGTTCTTGTAACAGAATCAACAGTTTCATAATCACGGTTTTCTGATTTCACGACGGAACAAGAGCCATAACTGTCTGTCAAAAAATAACTGGCAGAATTTGAATAAGCGTTAGTTGAACAAACATAAGTGTTGTTGCTAAGAGAGCAATCATCAACACCCTGTGCATAAAACAATATATAACCATCTCCACGATATGCAGGGACCTCGGGCAAATCGTCGGTATAAGTCTCCGCATTCAGAGAAGTAGACAACTGCTTGCCACCATAACCAAAAACAGAAACCTTTGCCGGGTCGCTGAATCCCATCGATTTAAGTTCTGAGTACGTCAACTTATATAAACCAGTAGACTTGATATTTATCCTTACCCAAGTTCCGTCTTTCAGAACAGAAGACTCTGAATATAATGACAGTCTGCTGTTGTAAGAAGCAAAAGCAGAATACAAGCCGTTAATGAAGAGGGAAAGGAGAATAAGAAAAAATCTGTTCATACACACAACAATTGCTTAAAGGACACCATGAAAACAATTAAAGGACCTCGAAATCCAGAAGTTTATTACCCTCTAACACACCTGTCAGTCGGTCACCGACATGAACAGGTCCTACTCCATTAGGAGTTCCTGTGAAAATCAAGTCACCGGTCTTAAGAGTAAAAAATCTGCTCACATATGCAATTATCTCATCAACAGAGAAAAACATATCCTGAGTGCACCCATTCTGCACCCTGTTTCCATTCAGGTCCAAATAAAAATTCAGACTATCCACGCAAGGTAACTTTTCTTTTGGGATAAATTCACCTATAGGAGCTGCATTATCAAAACCCTTGCATATATCCCAAGGGAGTCCCTTTGCCTTTAGTTCATTCTGCAAATCACGAGCGGTGAAATCAATTCCAAGCGTAACGCTGTTGTAATAGCGATTAGCGAACTGCTTCGAGATATTTTTCCCCATTTTTTCAATTCTCACCACAACCTCCGTTTCATATTGAATGTCGTTTGAGAAATCAGGTAAATAGAAAGGGGAATTATCCTTGAGCAACGCAGTCTCAGGCATTGAAAAAATAGTGGGATTTGTAGGTCTGACAACAGATTCTCCCAACTCTGCATTATGTTTAGGGTAGTTCCACCCCACTGCTAAAATTTTCATCGCACAACTTAATTTTTTACGCACCAACAGAAGTGATATACTTAAGAAAAAAAGAAACATCACCCCATAATGCTATTTGCAAAGATAATTTTTTTTGTACTTTGGCAAAAAAAAAGACAGCATAAAACGAAAACAGCATGAAGAACAAACAAAACGACTGGAGAAACACACTTGAACAAATCAGAAACGCAAACGATGATTTGAAACTGACACAAGAAGAAACAGAGCAAATAAAACAATCAGAAAACAAGCAAACACTTTCCGTATTCACTAACATAAGGAAAGGAAAAACATCGACAATAATAAGCGGATGGACTAATTCCGAAATCCAGGAAAAAATAAGCAAGGAAATAAAAGAAAAGCTTGGTGTTGGAGGTTCAACAAGAGGCGACGAAACGCTAATTCAAGGGAACAAAAAAGATGAGATTGAAAAATATCTGAGAAACGCAGGACATACAGTGTTATAAGAGAGTTCTATCAGTCTGACTATAGGCACACAAATGCCATGCGTCGGCACACAGTGATTTTATTTGTCTTCAGATTTGCCTATTCACAACACAGCCTGTATGGCAATCGATATACCAATGCCACTATCTCATGTATCCTCTCAAAATCCGTATCATAGAACAAACAAAAATTGCCCAATAACAAATTTGTTGCGGTTGCCTTTAAGTTACGACAAGGAAAAGACGTAAAAAAAACTGATCGTCATTTTTTATTATTATCACCCAATCTTTTCTCGACAAGTTCATCAGCCAATCTAACACACAGCTGACAAGGATATCGCGTAACCGACTTTATCTGCGCACATGTTGTGGCACCTGCGACCTCTTCAAACTCTCTATCTATATGTGGCAGTCCCCTCAAGTCCAAAATAAGGTTAGCAGCATAAAGAGCGCCACACAATCCGCCTGGAGCTTTGCCCCCCTTTATAGGGGCAAGTTTCTCAACATCCTCATCAGAAAAAGAAAACTCATTTTTCCAACCCATATATAAAGATTGCGCACAATTATAATTCATTGGAGGCATACGAAAAAAAGCCTCTGACTTTGTTCTTTCTGACATAATACAACAATTATAAATCAACGAACATCTTCATCCATCTATCAAAATTTGAAACATCACCAAACTTCATAAGCTTCTGCCTAGCCACCTCAGGAGTTCTTTGAACCCCAAGATGAGACTTAGAAAAAAACTTATCGGCAAAACATATCAGCTGCTCCTCAACCGAAACTGGCCTCATGTCCCTGTGAGGCAGTGGCAAATCATTATTCACTATATAGTCCAGAGAAAGTCCCAAACCCGTATGACGTTCACAAACCAGTGCATGGCGGTCTAACCCTTCGGCCCTCATCAAATCTGCACCAAGATATCCATGACATATGTATGGGAAAGAACCATGACAAGCGATTCCTGCTGCATCTGTTTTAAAGATTCCAATGTCGTGAAGCATTGCTGCCTGATATACAAAATCGGTGTCGATGTTCAAATCTGATCTTCTGGAAGCAAATTCCAAAGCCAACCTCGCGACGTCTTTTGAGTGGTCGACCAGAATTTCATACAATTCAGACCCAGGAGTGTAATATTTAGTGATAATCTGTAGAGGATCCATAAAAAAATCATTTTACGCAAATGTAGCAAAAAACAATATATTTGCACAAAAGCATTAAACAAATGGAGATAATTGACACCCACACACACATCTACAGCAAAGAAGACTTCGGAGATGAAACAGAAGAAGTAGTGAAAAGAGCATTTGCCATTGGCATATCACACCTTATACTTCCGAACACAAATATCGAGAGCATCTCCGAAATCAAGAAAACAATTCAAATAGACCCGAGCAGAATACACGGAGCAATGGGACTGCACCCAGAGGACGTGAACGAAGACTGGGAAAAGACCTTGCAGGTTATAATGAACGACGTGGAAGAAAACAAATACATAGGAGTTGGTGAAATTGGAATTGACTTATACTGGGAGGATAAATTCAAGAAAGAACAGATTGAAGTTTTCGAAACTCAAGTAGATTACGCAACACAAAAAGATATCCCTATTATAATTCATTGCAGAAACGCGACAGAAGAAGTGCTTAAATCACTTGACAAATTTGACAATAAAAAACCAAGAGGTATTTTCCACAGTTTTACAGGTTCGACAGAAGAATTCAAACAAATAAAAAAAAGAGGCGAATTTAAATTCGGGATAAACGGAATCATCACCTTCAAAAAAAGCATTGAACTGCAAAACACAGTAAAGGAGATTCCGTTGTCGGATATAGTTTTAGAGACAGATGCGCCATATCTTGCACCTGTGCCCCACAGGGGGAAACGCAACGAGAGCAGCTATATCATACACACGGCCGAAAAGATTGCGGAAATAAAAAACATAAGTGTTGACGAGGTTGCAAAAGTGACTACAAGCACGGCGAAAGCAATATTTAATTTGTAAAATTTTGTTCAAAAAAATTTGATAGGAACATTTTTTTATAGAAATTTGCTAAAAGTATATTTGTCGGAAATAGGAGGACTATGCTCAAACAGATAGAGCGGAGAAGCAGTTAGCGTAAGAAGACATTCCTTGTTACGGCGACTTCAGGAATATAAAACTGACATAGTCTGAAAAAAGATAGTGAAACAAAAACAAAATAATTAATAAACTAAAATTTCAAAAAAAGAAATGAAAAAGGTATTAGCAGTATTGGCTTTGTTTGGAGCCATGATGACTACCCCAGTAGTAGCACAGGAGTCTGCACAGAGTGAGGCACCTGCAGAGCAGAGCTTCCACCAGGTTTTGAAGCAGAAAGTAATTGAAGGTGGCGTAGGCTACATGGGAGCAGTATTGGTCTGCTTGATATTGGGTCTTGCACTTTCTATCGAAAGAATCATCTTCTTGAGCATGTCTTCAACAAACACAAAGAAGTTGCTCGGTTCTATCGAGGATGCATTGAACAACAACGATGTTGAGGCAGCAAAAGAGGCAGCACGCACCACTAGCGGTCCTATCGCTTCTATTTTCTACCAGGGTCTTACAAGAATCGACGACGGAGTTGATGTTGTTGAGAAGAACGTAGCATCTTACGGAAGCGTACAGATGGGTACATTGGACAGAAACGTAACATGGATTTCATTGATGATTGCATTGGCTCCAATGTTGGGATTCATGGGAACTGTGGTCGGTATGATCGCTGCATTCGATAAGATTCAGCAGGTCGGTGATATCAGCGCAACAGTCGTTGCCGGTGGTATCAAGGTCGCATTGTTGACTACAGTAGGCGGACTTATCGTAGCCATGATTCTTCAGTTGTTCCTTAACTTCATCTTGACTCGTATCGAGGCATTGACAAACGAGATGGAGGATGCATCAATCAGCCTTCTTGACGTAGTTGTCAAGTATGAGGAGAAGAAGAACAACGGCATCGTATTGTCAAAGGAAGAGGAGACAGCTCCAGCACAGTTCTAAAGAAATATTCGAAGTTATAAAAATAAAAAAGCAAGAAATGAAGAACTTACCAAACATAGCATTCTTGACTATGATTGTTTTGGCAGTCATAGTGTTGTGCGTATGCTTCTTCGGCTCGAGCGAACAGGTGACATTTGCAACAGGTGAGACATTTGACGATCCACACGTTAGCGTGTTGCTTTACTTCGTATATTTCGAGCTGTTCGTAGCAGCAGCAGTAACATTGATTTCTGCAATAAGCTCATTTGCTGTTGAGATGAAGAAAGACAGCAAGGGAGCAATCATCAGCCTTCTCAGTGTTGCTGCAATAATTGTCGTCCTATTGATTACTTACGCAATAGGCGACGGAAGCAAGATGACAATCATTGGATACGAAGGAACAGACAACGAGGGAACTTGGGCAAAGATTGCCGATATGTTCTTGTACACAAGCTACATATTGATATTCCTTGCTGTATTGGCTGTCATTGCTAGTCCGTTCATGAAGAAAATAAAGTAAAAAAAGAGGAAAATGGCAAAAAAAGAACAAAGAGAGGTTCAAGAGATTAACGCCAGCTCAATGGCCGACATCTCATTCTTGTTGCTTATTTTCTTCCTTGTTACTACCTCTATGGCAACAGACGAGGGATTGTCTAGACAATTGCCTCCTATGCCACAGCCAGACCAGAAAAAAGAAATCGTTGATATCAAACCAAGAAACATCATGACAGTGTTGGTAAACAGCAACAACGAACTGATGGTGAACGGAGATATCATAAGCGTTTCTGAATTACGCGGCAGAGCAAAGGAATTCATTGCCAACAAAGGCAATGAGGAAAACCTGCCAGAGAAAGAGCTTATTTCAATCCCTTACTTCGGAGATGTTCAGGTGACAAACGCACACGTTATATCACTGCAGAACGACAGAGGCACAGATTACTCTGCATACATTGAAGTACAGAACGAGCTTGTTGCTGCATACAATGAATTGCGTAACGAGGTTTCAAAGGAAAAGTTCGGTCAGGCTTACGAGGACTTGGATAAAGACAAGCAAGACGCTGTAAAGAAGTACTATCCACAGAAGATTTCTGAGGCAGAACCTAAAAATTACGGAGGACAGAACTAATGGCATCATTCAGAAAAAAAGGCGGAAGAAAGCTTAAAGCTATCAGTACCGCATCACTTCCTGATATCGTGTTCATGTTGTTGTTCTTCTTCATGTCAACAACACACATGAAAGAGAACACATACAAGGTTACAATCAACCTTCCGCAAGCAACAGAGTTGACAAAGCTTGAGAAGAAAAGTTTGGTCAAATATGTGTATGTAGGTGCACCAACAAAGGAATACAGAAGTTTGGGTACAGACTCTCGTATACAGTTGAACGACAAGATTGTTGATAATCCTGCCGAGGTTCAAGACTATATCACAGTACAGCGTGAAGCAATGAAGGAAGAAGATCAGAACTATATGATTGTTTCTTTGAAGGCTGATGCTACAACAAAGATGGGTATCATCAGTGATGTTAAGCAGGCTCTGAGAAAAGCAAATGCGCTCAAGGTCAACTACACATCTAAGAAGAAGGTTTCCGGAAACAAATAAAAAATTTTCCATATCAAGAGAGAGAGGGAAGCATTGATGCTTCCCTCTCTTTTTTTTGCAGAATAAAAGCAAAAATGACATACGAACACGAAATCAAGTCTGGCAATTCATATGTCAACATCCACAAACTAGATTTCATTTAAAACACTCAAGACTTCAATAAATTTGAACTTTACATTACCCTTATATTTGCCTTACGCAAGCAAGCACCTTTTCATTGGCAGTCTCATTGCCATGCACCGCACTCTTTTTCCACTAAGAAATATGCACCACTAAAAAAAACATATAGAAGACTCCATGGAAGATTCGCGCCAAAATCCACCATCTCATGTTTAATGAATTTATAATTCAAATTATGGCTACTGTTCATGTATCATACTCTTTAGGAAATCACACTTCCAGTTACATAAAATCATGATAAATTTAGAATACAAAAACACGATGTAAAATTCAAGAGAAACCAACTACCCTATTTTTAAGAAACAACCCTATGATATCATTAAAATCAAGATGTAATCAATAAAGAATCAGTTATTTTTTTGTTTTTTTGCAAAAAAAGTATAACTTTGCGACTTGAAATTATTATCCAAAAGTTAAGTCCTCAACCCTATGCCCGATGGGTTAGGCAAAAGATTAATTATTAACAATTAAATTTAAAGCAGTGGATACTTTAAGTTACAAAACCATTTCAGTTACAGGCAAGAATGCCGAGTCGCAGAAGGGTTGGGTGCTGATTGACGCAACTGACCTAGTACTTGGTAGAATGGCATCTAAGGTTGCAAAGATCCTTAGAGGCAAGTACAAGCCAAGTTTCACACCAAATGCTGACTGTGGAGACAATGTTGTCATCATCAACGCAGCAAAGGTAAAAATCACCGGTAACAAACTTACAGACCGTATTTATTTGACATTCTCTGGTTACCCAGGAGGTCAGAAGCAGATACCTCAGGGTGTTATGTTGAAGAAGTCTCCTGAGAAGTTGATCCGTCACGCTGTGAAGGGAATGCTTCCAAAGAACAAGCTCAGCGATCGTTTGATCAACAACCTGTATGTATATGCAGGCAGCGAGCACAAGCAGGAGGCACAGCAGCCAAAAACCATTGATTTAAATTCAATTAACTAATAGATATGGAAGTAGTAAACGCTATTGGTAGAAGAAAAGCAGCCGTTGCTAGAGTATATGTAAGTGACGGTAGCGGAAAGATCACAATCAACAACAAGGATTTGGTATCATACTTTCCATCTGAGCTTTTGCAGTATGTAGTAAAGCAGCCTTTGAACAAGCTGAACGTTTCTGAGCAGTACGACATCAAGGTAAACCTTGACGGCGGCGGTATCAGCGGTCAGGCAGAGGCACTCAGACTTGCTATTGCACGTGCACTTGTCAAGATCGACGAGAGCAACAAGCCAGCATTGAAGGAGGAAGGCTTCATGACACGCGACTCACGTGAGGTTGAGCGTAAGAAGCCAGGACAGCCAAAGGCAAGAAAGAGATTCCAGTTCAGCAAACGTTAGTACTTGGAGAAGGAGCTATACATTTATTGTATTTGGTTCCTCTTATGGAAGGACGTTTAGTATCTAAACGGTGAGGACCTGCGGAAGCAGCTACCCCATCGCTTACAAAAGAAAAAAAAGAAAGTAAACGAAAAAAAATTGAATTATGTCAAGAACTAATTTTGATGAATTACTTGAGGCAGGATGTCATTTCGGTCACTTGAGACGCAAGTGGAATCCTGCAATGGCTCCATACATTTTCATGGAGCGTAACGGTATCCATATAATTGATCTTCACAAAACCGTAGTTAAAATCGATGAGGCAGCAGCCGCATTGAAGCAAATTGCGAAATCGGGCAAGAAAATCCTATTTGTAGCTACAAAGAAGCAGGCTAAGAGCGTTGTTGCAGAAAAAGCTGCAGCAGTTCAGATGCCATACGTAACAGAACGTTGGGCAGGTGGTACTTTGACTAACTTCCCTACAATCCGCAAGGCAGTCAAAAAGATGACAAACATCGACAAGATGACTGAGGAGGGCACATTCTCAAACCTTTCAAAGAGAGAGAAATTGCAGATTTCTCGTCAGAGAGAGAAGTTGGAGAAGAACCTTGGCAGCATCAAGGATTTGTCAAGACTCCCATCTGCACTTCTTGTCATTGACGTTATGAAGGAGCACATTGCAATAAAGGAAGCTAAGAGACTTGGTATACCTGTATTTGCAATTGTAGATACAAACTCAAATCCAAACGATGTTGACTATGTAATCCCTGCAAATGACGATGCAACAAAGTCAATAGACGTTATCTTGTCTGCTTTGGATTCTGCAATTCAGGAAGGTCTTGACGAGCGCAAGGCTGAGAAGCAGGTAGAGGATTCAGAAGAGGGCGAAAAAAAGGCTGCAAGCAAGTCTAGAGCTAGAAAGGCTAAAGAGGCTGAGGCAGCTGAGTAATTAGACTCAAAATCTGCATTCCAAAAATAAAACAATAAGTCTCCTGAAAATGGAGACTTTTATTTTAAAAAGATTAAAACCATACAAAAAAAATGGCTGTATCAATAGAAGATATCAAGGCACTACGCGCTAAGACAGGTGCTGGCTTGGCAGACGTAAAGAAGGCTCTCGAGGAGAGCAACGGCGACATGAACAGAGCCATGGAGCTGATCAGAGAAAGAGGTAAGGCTATCGCAGCAAAGAGAAGTGACAGAACAGCAGCTGAAGGCTGTGTTTTGGCTGGTGTAAAAGGAAACTTTGCCGCTATCGTTGCTTTGAAGTGCGAAACTGACTTCGTTGCAAAGAACGAGGGTCACGTAAAATTGACACAGGACATCTTGAATGTTGCATTGGAGAACAAGCCTGCTGATTTGGCAGCTTTGAATGCACTCACTCTTAACGGTGACACTATCAGTGCTTTGGTTACCGCACGCAGTGGCGTTACAGGCGAGAAGCTTGAGTTGGATTTCTACACATTCGTGAGTGGTGAGGATGTAACTGCATACATTCACCCAGGAAACAAGCTTGCAACAATCGTTGCATTCAACCAGGCAAACGTTGATGCTCAGGCTAAGAAAGAGGTTGCAATGCAGGTTGCAGCTATGAACCCATTGGCACTTGACGCAGACTCACTTCCAAAAGAAGTTGTTGAGTCAGAGCAGAGAACTGCTGTTGAGAAGGCTAAGCAGAACCAGATTGACAAGCAGGTTGAGGTTGCAATCAAGAAGGCAGGCATCAACCCAGCATACGTTGATTCAGAGGAGCACATCGAGTCTAACCAGGCTAAGGGTTGGTTGACTGCTGAGCAGGCTGCAAAGGCTCGCGAAATCAAGGAAACAGTTGCAAAAGAGGCAGCTGCGAACTTGAAGGAGCAGATGATCCAGAATATCGCAAACGGTATGGTAAACAAGTTCTTCAAAGAGAACTGTCTTTTGAACCAGGAGTACAACCGTGACCCTAAGTTGAACATGTCTCAGTACATGGACAGCGTTAGCAAGGGTCTGACTGCAACTGCATTCAAGAGAATCACTTTGAACGCAGACTAATTGCAAAATAGGATTTAAATCAAGGTGGTATGTGACAGCATACCACCTTTTTTGTTTTACAAAAAGCACAATTATCCATGTTTGAACATCTGATTGAGATAGACAAAAGTTTGATGATAACATTAAATGCAGCTAATTCACACACACAGCTGGCTGATACAGTCTTTTGGCTGACAAGTCAAACGGCAGTATGGATTCCACTGTACCTTGCATTATTGTTTCTAATCATAAAACAAAATGGTAAAGAAAGCATACTCATTACCATTTTCGCTATATTGCTGATTCTGCTTTGTGACCAAACAGCCTCAGGCATTTTGAAGCCGCTGGTAGCAAGATTAAGGCCAAGCCATGACCCAAGCATAATGGACATGCTGCAATATGTGAACGACTATAAAGGCGGAAAATATGGTTTCCCGTCATCTCATGCATCAAACACATTCGGGCTTGCAACCTACATAACTCTATTATTCAGGAGCAAAAAAATTGGAATACCAATGTTTGTCTGGGCTATTCTTAATGCATATTCGAGAATATATCTTGGAGTGCACTACCCTATGGATATAATAGTTGGCATTGCTATTGGTTTAGTCTACGGAGCATTACTATACAAAACCTACATGATTATAAGAGAAAAAGAATTTTGCAGAAAAATAAAATCCGACTGCAAGAACTCGGATAAATTCATACATCTTCCAGGAGCAATCATCAGTCTGACATTTGGAGTTATAATTTGTTTGGGAATAAAAAACGAAATTTCATCGGAAGGACAATACAAAACAAGCACCACAAAAGTTGCTATGAACGAATCAACAGAAACGATTGCAAAAATTAGGTCAATTATATTTCAATATAAAGTTTCATAATTTGTAATTTTACACACTGAATTATTAGCAAGTTACAAATAAAATGGACAACATTATAAGCAAAACTTTAACAGAGGTCACAATGCCGACAAGGCAGCCTGAAAGTCGAAGGAAACTACTAAAAGTAGGTTTAGGGCTGGCATTATTCAATGCTTTAATATTAAACATATTATATTACAGATGCGTTAATCTTGCCCCAGCCCCAGCAGACACAGGCTCAAGCATATACCTTGTTTGTTTTTGTTTGTCATATCTAGGGATGCTGTCTGTTCTTCCCATTATATTTGTATACCTTCCAGTTCTAATGCTATCAGAGAACAGAAGGAAAGCCTGTCTGATAGGAGGTTCAATAGCATACACCATATACCTGCTTATACTCATAATAGATTCATACGTTTTCTGCCTATACAGATTCCATTTGAACCATACCGTAATAGAACAGGTCGCTGGTCCTGGAGCCGGCCAGGTTTTTGAACTATCGTTCATAATCTACATATTGGCAGCTATTGTTCTTGTGGTTTTGTTTTTGCTTGAAGCTTTCTTGTATATAGTTTCATACAAACTGGTAGACAAAGGTGTGGACAAACTACTGTTCGGCATATTTGGATTTGGTGTTTTAATGTTCTTCACAACACAGACTATTCATGCATTTGCGGCAGCTAATGACAACAGAAAAATTACAATATACGACAGATATCTGCCAATAAGCAAACCTGCAAATATCAATGGTATGCTCAAAGCTATGAATGTTGATGTTCCGTCCGACAAAAGCATCAATCTATACGGACACAAATACAACTATCCTAAAAATGAATTGGCGGATACCACTGGCAACATGAATATAGTGATGATTGTGTTAGACTCGTGGACAGCAAGCACTTTGGACAGCACTATATGTCCAAATATTTACAAATTCTCCAATTCATGCTCAGTTTTTAATAACCATTACAGTGGAGGCAACTGCACAAGAAACGGATTGTTCAGTCTGATTTATGGCCTGCCCGGCACATATTGGTATGATTTCAGAGACCAGCATATAACGCCTGTTCTATTCAAGGAGTTCAAGAAAAATGATTATGATATGAGCCTATACCCTAGCGCTTCACTCAGAAACCCACCATTTGACAAGAACGCCTTTTATGACATTTCAAACCAATGTGAGGCCACAGAAGGAGCAAAAGCATGGCAAAGAGATGAAAAGCTATGCACAAATTTCATCAAGTATATAAAAAGCCGTAACAAAGAAAGGCCATTCTTCTCTCTACTATTCTTTGATTCTTTGCACAGCATGCTGATTCCGGACAATTATGAAGCTCCATTCACACCAACATGGCAATATCCAGAGTATATGAACCTAAATAACGAAACGGAGCCAACCCCATATGTGAATCTATACAAAAACATGCTGAACTATGTTGACAACCAATTTGAAAGGGTCATCGCAGCATTAAGCAAAGAGGGGTTACTGAAAAACACGATAATAATAGTCACCGGAGACCATGGCCAGGAATTCAATGAGAACAAAAAGAATTTTTGGGGACACAACGGAAACTTCAGTGAATACCAGCTTCATGTGCCGATGCTTTATTACTCGCCAAATGTGGAGCCCCATAAATATTCACACTGGACATCACATCGCGACGTGACAGCAACATTGATGCAAGAAGTGTTTAAAGTCAAAAATCCAGCAGAAGATTATTGCAGCGGAAAATCATTATTCAATACTAGCAAAAGAGAATTCATGCAAGTTGACGGCTATAATGGTTTAGGAATAATAGACGAGAATAAACATATTACATACGTCATGTATGATGGTGAATATGAAATATTGAATTCCAAACTGGATAATCTAATCGATGAAAAATTTGACAATAAAAAATTCAATAAAGTCATGACTGACATCTCATCATTCTACGAGAATGAGCAATAAATTCTGACAAATTATAAAAACAAACAGGTGTGCCATGTTTTGGGCACACCTGTTTTGTTTTTCTGCATATCAGCCTGATAGGACATGCTTACACTCACCTTATATAATTTTGCTCTGTGTCAATAAGTTTCATGAAACTATGTAATTAACCATTTTGTCATATTTGCTTCAAATGGTAGCTTTTCTGTATGCTGTTTATATTGCGTTAATAAGACAACTTTATAAAAAACCGGACCTACATATTAGATCTGATTTTTAATCTGAATCCATATATGTGTCTATGGAACTCAATCAAGTCAGCAACTTTATATGTATGACAAAAAAAGATAAAAAAAACGCATCCTCCTATAAAGGAAGATGCGTCATTGTTATTTATTGGAGTTTAATCCAAAAATTAGAGCTGAGGACCAGCAGCTACGAGAGCCTTACCAGCCTCGTTTCCGCAGTACTTAACGAAGTTCTTCTGGAATCTTGCAGCCAAATCCTTAGCCTTAGTCTCCCATTCAGAAGCATTTGCATAAGTGTCGCGAGGATCAAGGATGCCTGCGTTAACACCTGGCAAAGATGTAGGAACAACGAAGTTGAACATAGGAATAGTCTTAGTTGCAGCCTTAAGGATGTCACCGCTAAGGATAGCATCGATAATACCACGAGTATCAGGAATAGAGATACGCTTGCCAGTACCGTTCCAACCAGTGTTAACCAAGTAAGCCTTAGCACCAGACTTCTCCATCTTCTTAACGAGCTCCTCAGCATACTTTGTTGGGTGGAGCTCCAAGAATGCCTGACCGAAGCAAGCAGAGAATGTTGGAGTAGGCTCAGTGATACCACGCTCAGTACCAGCCAACTTAGCAGTGAAACCAGACAAGAAGTAGTACTTAGTCTGCTCTGGAGTCAAGATTGAAACTGGAGGAAGAACACCGAATGCATCAGCAGAAAGGAAGATAACGTTCTTTGCAGCTGGAGCTGAAGAGATAGGACGAACGATGTTCTTGATGTGGTTGATTGGGTAAGAAACACGAGTGTTCTCAGTAACGCTCTTGTCGTTGAAATCGATCTTACCATTAGCATCAACAGTTACGTTCTCAAGAAGAGCGTTGCGAACGATTGCGTTGTAGATATCAGGCTCGTGCTCCTTGCTCAAGCCGATAACCTTAGCGTAGCAACCACCCTCGAGGTTGAACACACCCTGGTCATCCCATCCGTGCTCATCGTCACCGATAAGAAGACGCTTAGGATCAGTTGAAAGAGTAGTCTTACCAGTACCAGACAAACCGAAGAAGATAGCAGTGTTCTGTCCGTTCATATCAGTGTTAGCTGAGCAGTGCATAGAAGCCATGCCGCCAAGAGGGAGGAAGTAGTTCTGCATAGAGAACATACCCTTCTTCATCTCACCACCGTACCAAGTGTTGATGATAACCTGCTCACGAGAAGTTACGTTGAAAGCAACGCAAGTCTCAGAGTTCAAGCCAAGTTCCTTGTAGTTCTCAACCTTAGCCTTAGAAGCGTTGTAGATTACGAAGTTAGGCTTGAAGTTAGCAAGTTCCTCAGCTGAAGGCTGGATGAACATGTTCTTTACGAAGTGAGCCTGCCATGCAACCTCAACGATGAAACGAACAGCCAAACGAGTGTTAGCGTTTGCGCCGCAGAATGCATCAACAACATAAAGGTTCTTGTTAGAAAGTTCCTTCTTTGCGATGTCCTTAACCTTAGCCCAAACAGCCTCTGACATTGGATGGTTGTCGTTCTTGTACTCCTCAGAAGTCCACCATACAGTGTTGTGAGACTTTGCATCGTCAACGATGTACTTATCCTTAGGAGAACGGCCAGTGTAGATACCAGTCATTACATTAACAGCGCCAAGTTCAGTAACCTGACCCTTTTCGTAACCCTCAAGACCTGGTTTTGTCTCCTCTGCGAACAACTGCTCGTAAGATGGATTGTGGAACAACACAGTAGAACCTGTGATTCCGTACTGAGTTAAATCAATGTTTGCCATTTTTTTTATAAAAAAAATTAGAATATGATATTGAAATTTTCTTCTATCGAAATGCTGTTCTAAAACAGCTGTATGTCAGCACCTCCAATAACGGGAACTGAATCTCCTTGCAAAAATAAGAATTTTTATTTCTTTATCCATTTTTTTCACATGTTAGTTATAGCAAATAACACACAAAAAAATCTAAATTCAGATTTTACAAGAGTAGGTAAAAAAATCATGATGCAGAAACATAAAAAATAATGCGCTTAATATGCACTTTGCTCAAACTCGAGAAGTTTCATACCCTTGGACACTGCCTGTCCGACGGATACATTTACGGAACAAACAACCCCATTCTTTGTGGAATAGATTGTATTCTTCATTTTCATTGATTCCACGACAAAAAGAGGTTCCCCCTCTGCAACACTCTCTCCGGCTCTGACAAAAACCTCATTGACGACACCGGCCATAAAAGCCTCGACCACATTGGGATCACAAGGAGTAAACTTTCTTCTCCTCTCATATTTTGGAGTTGATTCGGTGAGAAAAACTCCACTCTCTAAAATCATCTTCATATAATCCCAATCATGATGGATAAATTCCGTGTTTTTTTTCTGGCAACGACACCTTTTTTGAGCCACATTGCAGAAGTAATTTCACGATATATTCACGTGTTTCGTTTGGTTGAATTACAAAATCGACATATCCCTTACTTGCCGCATCATACGGATTAGCATATTTTTCCTTATACTGCTCAATTTTTTCCTGTCTAAACAGTTCTGGATTTTCAACAGACTTCAGTTCCTTTCTGTAAATCATATTAACAGCACCACCAGCACCCATTACAGCAATCTCAGAAAAAGGCCATGCCAATACGAAATCAGCACCTATGTGCCTTGAATTCATTGCAACATATCCCCCACCATAAGCTTTACGCAGAATCACAGTGATTTTGGGGACGGTTGCATTTGAGTATGCATAAATCAGCCTGCCTCCATGACGTATTACACCAGAATGCTCTTGATCGACACCAGGCATACAACCTGGCATATCTTCGAAAGTTACAATCGGTATTGAGTAAGAATCACATACGGAAATAAACCTGGAAGCTTTGTCGGCCGCATCACAATCCAAAACGCCAGCCAAATACATAGGTTGGTTAGCCACATAACCTACGACACGGCCTTCAATTCGGCCGAAGCCCACAACCATATTCATCGCATACAACTGCTGGACCTCAAAAAATTCGCCAGCGTCGCAAACCGACTTAATCACATCACGGACATCATAAGGCAAAGTTGTGTCGGCAGGAATCAAGACTGAATAATCCACTTTTGGTGCTGGGAACGGATCTTTTACGATTAAAGAATCGAAACAAGATTGCGGCAAGTAGGACATAAGAGTCCTGACCTGTTCAAAACATTCATCCTCGGACAATGAGTAAAAATGAGAATTTCCGCTTATTTGGGAAAGGGTCTTTGCCCCACCTAATTCCTCCTGCGTAACATCCTCACCCAACACAGTCTTAATCACATTAGGACCTGTGACAAACATCTTTGAGATGCCATCGACAACGAAGACAAAATCAGTAAGAGCAGGAGAGTAAGCCGCGCCACCCGCACATGGGCCCAAAATAAGGGAAATCTGAGGGACAACTCCAGACAAAAGAGAATTCAAATAGAAAATCTCGCCATATCCTGCTTGAGAATCCACGCCCTCCTGAATACGAGCTCCGCCGGAATCATTCAAACCGATAATAGGCATACGCATTTGGTAGGCCATCTTCATTATCTTTGTTATTTTCCTTGCGTGTGCGATACCTAAAGTTCCGCCCATAACTGTAAAATCCTGAGCAAAAACAGCCACTGGTCTACCATTGATTTTGCCAAGTCCCGTCACCACGCCATCGCCAGGCAGGAATTTATTCTCCATGCCGAAATTAGACTCATGGTGAGACACCAGCATATCAGTCTCTACAAACGAGTCTTTATCTAAGAGCATGGCCAGTCTCTCTCTAGCAGTATACTTGCCTCCATCATGCTGTTTTTTCACAGCCTCAGCCCCACCGCCATTGACTATGTTGTTTTTTCTATCTTCAAGATTCATTGCATACTATTATTTCTGAGCCTTGGAATAGCAATAGAAAGCAATTCCTATGAACAAAATATTCGGGAACCATGCAGCCAAAGTAGGCGACATGGATCCACTGACTGCGAAAGTTGATGATATTGTAAAGAAAAATATATAAGTGATACTAAGAAACAATCCTATACCAAGGTTTGTACCCATACCGCCCCTCACCTTTTTGGAGGACAACGACACACCGATAATTGTAAGAATAAAAGAAGCGAAAGGAGAAGCGAAACGCTTGGCATATTCAATTTCGAAAGATTTAACCTCACCCATTCCGCGACTTTTCTGTCTGTCTATATATCGCTTCAGTTCTGGGGTTGTCATCTGTTCCTCCATACCAGAGTACACAAAGAACTCCTCTGGTTCAACATTTAACACAGTGTCTATTTTTTCGCCCCTAACCAAATGCTCATGCAGTCCGTCGAAATCACGGATTATATAACCGCTCATCTTCCAATTATGCAGAGTATCCCACTTAATAACCCTAGCAGTCATTCTGGAAACGAGTTCCTTATTGTTAAACTTTTCGAGAGAAGCACTGAAACCTGTTTTGCTCTCTCTATTATAACTCTTGATTGTCAAGACAACCCCCTTTTCAATCTCCATCTGAACATTACTGACATCAGTTGCTCTTTTTTTCTTCTTCAGAGTTTCCTGAAAATCAAGTCTTTCCTTATTTGCAGGCGGAATAACATAACTGCTCAAAAAAAACGAAAGCAAAGCAATAAGAGTTGCGACCAGCATATAAGGTAGCAGCATACGTCTGTAACTAACACCAGCAGCCTGAATTGCGATTATCTCTGTATTCTCGGCCATTTTAGAGGTAAAGAATATGCAAGAGATGAATACAAACAAAGGGGCAAACAGACTTGCCATGTAAGGAATAAAATTCAGATAATACGAGAATACAATATCCTTCAAAGGAATTGATTTCTCCATAAAATCGTCAAGTTTTTCACTGACATCCAGTACGACAGCAATGCTCAGAATCAAGCATATAGATAAAAAGAAAGCTCCTAGGAACTTCTTCATTATGTATGAATCTATCCTCTTAAACATAATATAAGCAATAACAATCAGAGTCTTTGACTTAAACGCGAAACCATATCACACTTCCAAGACTTAAAGTCTCCCGAGATGATATGACTTCTTGCTTCACCAACAAGCCACAAATAAAAACTTAGGTTGTGAATAGAAGCGATCTGCAGAGCAAGAATCTCATCAGAAACGAACAGATGACGAACATAAGCCTTTGAGTAGAAATGATCGACCTCGGCAGTTCCGTCTGGATCCAGCTCAGAGAAATCATCTTTCCACTTAAGATTCTTCATATTCATCACACCATTACGAGTGAAAAGCATTCCGTTTCGTCCATTGCGCGTAGGCATGACACAGTCGAACATATCAACACCACGTTCGATAGCTTCGAGTATATTGATAGGCGTTCCAACTCCCATAAGATACCTTGGCTTGTTGGCAGGCAGCACCTCATTGACCACCTCTATCATCTCATACATAACCTCAGCAGGCTCACCCACAGCCAGACCGCCAATTGCGTTACCCTCACAACCCATTTGAGCAACGTGTTGTGCAGCCCTGGTTCTCAGATCACGATAAGTACATCCTTGAACGATAGGGAAGAAAGCCTGCTTGTAGCCATAATGACCTTCTGTTTCGCAGAAATGCTTCCACCCCCTATCCAACCACCTTTGAGTTCGCTCCATACTCTGTTTCGCATAGTTGTAGTCGGCCGTGCCAGGAGTACATTCGTCTAGAGCCATTATGATGTCAGCACCAATCACACGCTGTATATCTACAACATTTTCGGGAGTGAACAAATGCTTTGAGCCGTCGATATGAGAACGAAACATGACACCTTCCTCCTTAAGCTTTCTGTTATCAGAGAGAGAAAAGACCTGAAAGCCACCGCTGTCTGTTAGTATTGGTCTGTCCCAACCGTTGAACTTATGAAGTCCACCAGCCTTGGCCAAGACGTCCAAACCAGGCCTAAGGTACAGATGGTATGTGTTTCCAAGTATTATTTGGGCATGAACCTCATTCTTCAGTTCACGCTGATGTAAAGCCTTAACACTGCCCTGAGTTCCAACAGGCATGAAAATAGGAGTCAAAATTTCTCCGTGGTCAGTAGTTATTTTACCAACTCTTGCATTCGTATTTTTGTCGGTATACTGAAGTTCAAAATCCATTATATGAATCTAATTTTATGTTTTGCTTGCACGAGCAAGCCACAATATGCAAATTTCGCGTTTTTTTTGTTTACTGACAAATTTAAGGCAGCCTCTGTAATTTAGACATCATCAAAACACTTCAAAGCACCGCAGCATTTGCCTTTTATCCCTTTTCCCGTTATAATGCCTATATCAAATTCAATAAAACCAATCACCATTTTCAAAGTCATGACAAACAAAATTTGCAGCCTTATTTCAAAAAAGGCGCATATCAGCATCACTTATAACGAAAAATCACTATTTTCGCAGATTGAAGACAACAAGCACGGCTTGTTTGGGGTGCCGAATAAAAAAAACGGCTGAGATTATACCCATATGACCTGACACGGATAATGCCGACGTAGGGAAGTCAAAAAATAACTGAACATTCCTTACAGAAAAATCCGTAAACCAGGACCACATAAGCTATGTGTGAATTGCCCCAAAAAAGATGAACAATAAAATCCAATAAAAATGTCAAAGTTGATTATTGCAGGTAAGGAGTTCAACTCTCGCCTATTCATGGGTACTGGCAAATTCAGTTCAAATTCCATCATGTCTGATTCAATCAAAGCCTCTGGAACAGAGATGGTTACACTGGCAATGAAACGAATTGATTTGGCAAACAGCGGTGACGACATGCTGCAGCATATAGTGTCGGACAAAATACAGCTGCTTCCGAACACATCTGGTGTGAGAGATGCAAAAGAAGCCGTGTTTGCCGCGAAAATGGCCAGGGAGGCATTTGGAACAAACTGGCTGAAACTTGAAATTCATCCTGATCCAAGATACCTGCTTCCTGATCCAATAGAGACATTGAAAGCTACAGAAATTCTGGTTAAAGAAGGATTTGTGGTTTTGCCTTATTGCCAGGCAGACCCAGTGTTGTGCAAAAGATTAGCAGAGGCGGGAGCAGCAACAGTAATGCCACTGGCCGCACCAATAGGAACAAACAGAGGTCTTGTCACCAGGGATTTCATACAGGCAATCATTGAAGAGGCTAAGGTTCCGGTTGTTGTAGACGCTGGAATTGGAGCACCAAGCCATGCAGCTGAAGCAATGGAAATGGGAGCAAGCGCAGTTTTGGTCAACACCGCAATATCAGTAGCATCAGATCCAGTTGCAATGGCGAAAGCCTTTGCCAAGGCAGTGGAAGCTGGTAGAGAAGCGTATGAAGCTGGACTTGGCACACAATCAATAGATTTCACAGCACAAGCAAGTTCACCTCTAACTGCATTTTTGAACAAATAAACGACTGCATCATGGAAATAAAAATAAACGACGAAGCAGTCTCTGTGCTAGAGGATTCAACGGTTGCCGATATAGCGAAAAAAAATTCTCTGCCCGAAAAAGGGGTCGCCATAGCTGTTAATGAAGAAATGATACCACGCACAGACTGGTTGAACACGAAACTGAAAAGTGGGGACAAAGTAATTATTATAAGAGCTGTCTGCGGAGGATAACAGAACGAAACAGCTACACAAAAGCAAAGGATACAATGTTTAGTGACGTTATAAGAAAAATCAATTGGGAAGAAACTACCCATAGCATAATGTCTAAGACAGATGCCGACGTCAGAAGAGCACTGTCTAAGTCACATTGCGACATTGAAGACTTCAAGGCAATGATCTCGCCTGCCGCCGAGCCATACCTCGAAGTAATGGCTAGGCTAAGCCAAAAATACACACTCGAAAGATTTGGGAAGACCATAAATATGTTCATTCCGATATACATCACAAATTCATGCACGAATTCGTGTGTATACTGCGGATTTCATATTTCCAACCCTATGGCCAGGACCATATTGACAGAGGAGCAGATAGTCAAAGAGTATGAGGCTATAAAAAAACTTGCTCCGTTTGAGAATCTGCTGATTGTCACTGGCGAGAATCCAGCAAAAGCCGGAGTTGACTACATAGCAAGGTCACTGGATTTGGCAAAGCCATACTTTTCTAATCTGCAAATAGAGGTTATGCCATTAAGTTCAGAGGACTATGCGTCGCTACGTCCGCACGGACTTAACGGTGTTATATGTTTCCAGGAGACTTATAATGAGGCCAACTACAAGATATACCACCCTAGAGGTATGAAATCAAAATTTGAGTGGCGAGTCGACGGATTTGACAGAATGGGCATGGCTGGTGTGCACAAAATAGGAATGGGAATTCTGATTGGACTTGAAGACTGGAGAACGGATATCACCATGATGGCAACTCACCTGAAATATCTTGAGAAAACATATTGGAAAACTCAATACAGCGTGAACTTTCCGCGAATGAGACCTTCTGAGAACGGAGGATTTCAGCCAAATGTAGTAATGACAGACAAAGAACTGGCGCAAGTCACATTTGCAATGAGAATATTTGACCATGACGTAGATATATCATACTCAACACGCGAGCCTGCATACATACGCAACAACATGGCAACACTTGGAGTGACGACAATGAGCGCCGAAAGCCACACAGACCCAGGAGGCTATGCTTGTTTCCCTCAAAATCTTGAACAGTTCCACATAAGCGATGACAGAAAAGCATGGGAAGTTGTTAGAGACTTGAAGGCACTTGGCAGAGAGCCTGTATTCAAAAACTGGGATGCCTCATTTGATAAAATATCAATGGAGAGCAAATAATAAAAACAACCGATTAAAAATCCCCCCAAAAAAACAGTTTATTTTTTTGGGGGGATTTTTGTGAAAACGGATAATTGTTTGCAAAATAAGCACTAGACACAACCCTCAAACATGAAGTAGATACGCACGAATGACATAAGACAATCTTATTTAGCTGCACAATTCAAGTATTTTTTAAAATTCACTGCAATTTATATCTATAAAAAATTGTAACTTTGCGATTAGTATTTCTATAGTAAAATGTCAGAACAGGATACAAACAACGACGAAAAAAGCCTTTTTTCCAAAAGTTGCATGCAGGGAGGCTTGTTTTTGGGTGCACTGAATGTGGTGGTTGCTGTGATAGCAAACCTCATGTTTGGTGACGACAGTTTGCTGTTTGTGTATGCCATGACAATTGGAATGGCGGCAATTTCGGCAGCAGTTATTGTTCAAACAACAATGGGATACAAAAGCCTTTGCAAAGAAAAGTTCACATATATCCGCTCTTTGCAGACGATGATTATAACATCATTCTTTGGCTCAATAATACTCATACTGGCATCATTTCTGTTTCTGAAATATAACCCAGGTTTCGTAGCCGACTTTTTTGACAAGCTAATAGAAGCAATAAAGTCGATTCCGGAGATGGAAGATATGCAATCGATGTATGAAGAGTACAAAAAAATATACATGGGAATGTCTACAATGCAAATTTCCATCCAATTTGGTTGGACATTTATCATATTTGCAATGATATTCTCGCTTATAGCATCCATCTTTACGACTTTACGTAAAGAAAAAAAATGATAATATAACAACACAATATAAAAAATGGACATTTCCGTCATAGTACCATTATTCAACGAGGACGAGTCGCTGCCCGAGTTGTTTTCTTGGATAGACAGAGTCATGGCTGCAAACAACTATGACTACGAGGTTATTTTCGTCAACGATGGCAGCAAAGACAAATCTTGGGAAGTCATTAAAGATTTAAGTTCAAAGTCGGAGCGAGTAAAAGGAATCAGTTTCAGAAGGAACTACGGAAAATCGGCTGCTCTATATTGCGGATTCAAGGAAGCGCAAGGTGATGTTGTTATAACGATGGACGCAGATTTGCAAGACAGTCCAGACGAAATTCCAGGTCTGTATAAAATGATTACAGAAGATGGATACGACCTTGTGTCTGGCTGGAAACAGAAACGATATGATTCAAAAATAAGAAAAAATCTTCCATCAAAGCTGTTTAATGCAACAACAAGAATGATTTCTGGCATTGACAATCTTCATGATTTCAACTGTGGTCTGAAAGCATATAGGAAAGATGTTGTTAAGAATATAGAAGTGTATGGAGAGATGCACAGATATATCCCTTATTTGGCTAAATCAGCTGGATTCAGCAAAATAGGAGAAAAAGTAGTACAGCATCAGGCCAGAAAATACGGAAACTCAAAATTCGGCATCAACAGATTCTTCAACGGATATTTGGATCTTTTGTCATTGTGGTTCCTGACAAAGTTCGGAAAGAAGCCAATGCACTTTTTCGGACTGGTTGGCTCATTGATGTTCTTTATTGGTTTGATTTCAGTGTGCATCGTTGGCGGAAACAAGCTCGTACACATAATCAATAACACCCCAGCGCCACTGGTGACAGACAGTCCATATTTCTATCTAGCTCTAACAACAATGCTGCTAGGAACACAGTTGTTCCTTGCAGGATTTGTAGGGGAATTGGTGTCTCGAAATGCCCAAAACAGAAACAGATACCAATTTGAAGAATTTTTGAATATAGACGGAAGTGATTTGAGATAAATGGAAACAATACTTGAAATAATAAAGATTTCTGCGTCGGGAGTTTTGGTGCTTATTGCGACCTACATCTTGATAAACAGAATGTTTGAGAACGCAGAGAGAAAGAGATACTTTGAATTAAGGAAAGAAGCAGCTAAGACACTTGACCCGATAAGGCTTAATGCTTACGAGAGACTCACATTGTTGCTAGAAAGACTTCGTCCTGACGCTTTGATTTTAAGAATCCAATTTCCAGGAATAACAGCCCATGATCTTCACATGGCTATACTGACAACAATCAGAGAGGAATTTGATCACAACGTTACACAACAGATATACGTCAGCGGAGACGCTTGGATTATGGTTAAAGGCTCAAAAGACCACCTAATCCAGTTTGTCAATACAATAGCCTCGCAAGTGCCTGACAACATTCCAGGCATAGAACTTGGAAAAATCATAATTCAGAAGTACGAGGAAATTGAAGGGGCAACACCAATTGAAGCTGCGCTTGAAGGATTGAAACGCGAGGTTAAAACAATGCAATAAAACAAACAATCTCTAAAGTATGGAATCGTTTCTGAAACTGGCCGAAAACAGATACTCGTGCCGACTGTATAAAAATGACAAAATCAAAGAAGAAGATTTGTCATATATACTGGAGTGCGCACGCTTGTCTCCTTCGGCCTGCAACAAGCAGCCTTGGAAGATATATGTAATCAAATCAAGGGAAGTTTTGCAGAAAGTGTACGATTCATATAACCGGGATTGGTTGAAGACCGCCCCCATGGTTATTGTTCTATGTGGCAAACACAGCGAGGCATGGCACAGACCAAATGACGGGAAAGACCATACGGATGTTGATTTGTCAATAATGGCTGAACATATAGCCCTGGCAGCTGCAGACAATGGTTTGTCGACGTGTTGGATCTGCAATTTTGAGAAGAGCAAACTCGAAGAGGCGATAGGATTAGACAGCGCCGATGAAGAGCCGATTGTTATGATGCCGATTGGGTATTCCGCAGATGATGATAAGACGCATGCTAAAACAAGAAAGTCTTTAGAAGAAATCGTGATATACAAATGAGTTTTACACTAAGGACAAGCGATACAAAACGCAATGGAATTTTTATAAGGATTTTGGCACCAGCAGTGATATTGCTGATGTCATTTCTTGCATCATGCAACAACGAAGCATGCAAGGAACCAATGAACCCTTCTATGCAGATTTTGTTCTATTCAAAGCAGGCAAAATCGTTGACAATCATAGATACGTTCAGTGTATACGCAGTCAAAAATGGCGAGATGTTCAACACAATGTACATCGACACATTCGGACTTTATCAGATAAATCTGCAATTGGATTACACAGACACAATATCAAAATTCTTCATCAAATCATCCACTATGAGAGACACATTTGTTGTCAAACATAGAAACGAAGTTGTGTTTGTATCGGCTGAATGCGGTTCCAGGATAGAGAGCAGAATAGATTCTTTCTACTATGGCAGAGGCAGATTCGGTGATTCAATTTCAATAACAAATCCTAAAGTAGACGAGATTTACAATGGCAAAAATGTTGAAATATATATTGACTAGCTTGTTTATATCCGTCTGCTGCCTGAATGTAAATTCAGCTGAAGAGAATAAGAACGAGACCGAACAAAAAAGCAGCAGCAGAAACTTCAAGGGTGTATTTCTTGATGTTGATGTTGTTGAGCCCATGGTTAGCTTGATGTCTGACGAGCATAAGGGAGCGAACATATCGGTTTCCGCGAACTTCAAGGATAAACTGCTGCCGACTGTTGTGGCCGGATATTCAAAATACGACGCTTCAGATGATTATTCGAATTATTTTGAACAGACTGACGAATACTCATATACAGTCAAAGGAATGTACTTCAAGTTTGGGATAGATGTCAATGTGATAAGCGCTGATCCTATGCCTAAATACGTGCCTATGGGTACTATTGGCCTTAGATATTGTTTCTCGCCGTTCAGTTATGATGTAAATTCGTCCACTGTTCCGAATGGATACCTGCAGAATGATTTCAACTACAGCAAAAGCGGTAATTCGTTCGCACAATGGGGCGAAATAGTTGTTGGTGTGAAGATGCCAATAGCATCTAGGTTTTTCATGGGATTTCAGGGATGGTACAAACTGAAAATGCACTGCAAAGATGATACAGAGAAATATGGGACAACAAATATAAGAATTCAAAACAGCTATGCTCCAGGATATGGAGACTCAAATAGTATGTCATGGGGATTCAGATATTTGTTGAGCCTATATTTGTAATCATAAGGCCAATATACAGAAAGAAAAAAAATTAACATAACAATAAAAATGTCAGATTTGAAAACATTAAACCTGGCTGCAGACAACATCAGAATACTGATTGCAGCCATGGTTGAGAAGGCAAAGTCAGGTCATCCAGGTGGAGCCATGGGTGGAGCAGATTTCGTCAATGTGCTTTATTCAAAGTTCTTAAACTACGATCCAGAAGATCCAAATTGGATATGCAGAGATCGTTTCTTCTTGGATCCAGGCCATATGTCTCCAATGTTGTATTCAGTCCTTATGCTTGCAGGAAAATTTGAGATGCAAGACCTCAAGGACTTCAGACAATGGGGAAGCTGTACACCAGGTCACCCTGAAGTATGTGTTGAAAGAGGCATAGAAAATACGTCTGGTCCACTCGGCCAGGGACATGCTATGGCAGTAGGTTCGGCCATAGCAGAGCGCTTCTTGGTTTCTAAGTTTGGAGAATGGATGAGCCATAAAACATATGCATTCATTTCTGACGGAGGCATACAGGAGGAAATTTCGGAAGGAGTAGGACGTATAGCTGGCACACTGGGCTTGTCAAACCTTATCATGTTCTATGATGCAAATGAGGTGCAGCTGTCGACTATGGTAAGCGATGTAGACGATGAAGACGTCAAGGCTAAGTATGAGGCATGGCACTGGCGCGTTTTCGAAATAGACGGGAACGACCCTAAGCAAATAATAGACGCTTTAGAGAAAGCAAACCAGCCATGTGAAAAGCCAACACTCATAATTGGTCACACAACAATGGGTAAAGGCTGTATAAAGACAGACGGCGGCAGCGGAGAGAGCTTGCTTTCGACACACGGACAGCCATTGTCTAAAGCAGGAATAGACATCAACAAAACCATAGAGAATCTTGGCGGAGATGCAGAAAATCCATTCAGAGTATTTGATGAAGTTTCTGCGCTTTATGCAAGCAGAAAACAGGAACTGATTTCGGCTGCAAAAGTCAAGAAAGAACAACAAAAAGAGTGGGAGAAAAAGAATCCTGAACTTGCTGCTAAGCTTAAGAAATTCTTCAGCGGAGAGGCTCCTAAAATAGACTACAGCAAGATAGAGCAGAAAGCGAACATTGCCACAAGAACAGCATCAGCTGCAGTTCTTGGAGTATTGGCAGAGCAGGTCGAGAACATGATTGTTGCATCGGCCGACCTTTCAAACTCAGACAAGACTGATGGATTCTTGAAGAAGACACACGCCATAAAGAAAGGTGATTTCACAGGCGGATTCTTCAATGCCGGAGTTTCTGAGCTGACAATGGCTTGCATCATGAACGGTATAGCCCTTCATGGTGGCGTGTATGCAGCATGCGGAACATTCTTTGTGTTCTCTGACTACATGAAGCCAGCTATGCGTATGTCTGCACTGATGAGACTTCCAGTTAAGTATGTATGGTCGCACGACGCATTCCGCGTTGGAGAAGATGGTCCTACACATCAGCCAATAGAACAGGAAGCACAGGTTAGACTGCTGGAGAAAGTAAAGAACCACAAAGGAAAGAACGGTATGCTTGTGCTAAGACCAGCAGATGCAGCAGAGACCACTGTATCGTGGAAACTTGCGATGGAGAACACAGATTCGCCAACCGGTCTTATCTTCTCAAGACAGGACATCAAAGACCTGCCATGCGAAGGCAACAGATATGAGGAAGCGCTTAATGCAGCAAAGGGTGCATACATCGTCAAGAAGTGCAAAGGAAAAGCAGACATTGTCATGGTTGCAAGTGGTTCTGAAGTCTCAACATTGTTTGAGGGAGCTGCACTGCTGCATGAAAGAAAGAATCTGAACATTCAGATTGTTTCGGCTCCATCAGAAGGACTATTCAGAAACCAGAGCAAGGAGTACCAAGAAGAAGTGATACCTTCGGGTGTGCCTGTATATGGATTGACAGCTGGCATGCCAAGCACACTGCAAACTTTGGCTGGAGTTCAGAGTTATATTCACGGACTTGATCACTTTGGATATTCGGCTCCTTATAAAGTGCTTGACGAAAAATTCGGTTTCAACGCAGAAAGCGTTTACAACGATGTTTGTGAATACCTGAAATTGAAGTAATAAAGGCTAGAAAACATTATAACCTTCTTTGTTCCACAAGCTGAAACTTTTGGAATGAAGAAGGTTCTTTTATATAAAAATATGAGTTTATACACAGCAGAAGGAGATGCCAGATTTGCCACAAGCATCAGAGCATCGTTATTGTTCATACTGCCAATTGTTGCAATAGTTCAATTTTTTTATGTGGAGCCATTGTGGCTTGCAATTGTGGTTGCAATACTTATAATGTTTTTGCTTTACTTGATATTTACAGCAAAATACATATACGAATTTGACGGAGAGTCAAAGAAATTCAGAAAGGCGACAGAATGGCTCGGCAAAATAAGAAAAGGTGAATGGCAGGAACTAGACATCAAATGTAATCACATTTCATTTCAGATGTATGACGACACATACACCATGAATTTTATGAACCTAAGCAAAAATGAGGTTAAAGAAACAATGTATGTTCTAAGATTAGTAAATGAAAATGGCTCATATTCGACTTTGCTTGAGACACCATATTTTTCTGCTCTGCCCTCAGTTCTGGTTATGGCAAATGCGTTAAGCAAAGCATACAATGTGCCATTTAAAGACCACATAAGAAATATAGTAACAAAGAAAGGCAGAAAGAGGGTGTAAGATTTAGATAATACACATATCAGTACAATACAAAGCATGAGGTATGAGGTTCAAGCTTTAAGCAAAACTTCTACCCCATGCTTTGTATTTTTTTTCACAGAACTCAGCAAAACATATCCCTGCTGGATTTTATTTTCTTTGATGACCAAAGGATAAGAATCTCTCATTTTATTGACATGAGAGGTGAAATCATCATGATTTCTGAAATTTATCACGGAATAATCGCCAACCGCATCATCCGCAACAAACCTGCCATAGAAAATTCGTGCAACAGCCCCCATAGTCATCCGCAAATTAACCTCAACACATGGGTTTAGTATTATGTGTCCACGATAATCTGCTGTAAGCATATCAACACCAAGATATCCCTTATACTTGCCTGCTATCATATCAGTCAACACATTCTCAAGCAGCCTTATGTAAACATCTAAAACATCAGAACCAATTTCATCGATTATCTTTTTCCGAATCTCTGAATTCGACACAAGTCTGTTAGTGCGGTAAACCCCTGCTGAGTCAGACAAAAACCACGAATATCCAACAAAAGACACATCCTTGCCATTTGAGTAAAACTCGGCAGCATAATCACTTTTTTTGCTCCATATTTTCTCGGCCATAACAGAAGACTGTTCCCTAATAACCTTATTTGACCATCTTTGTACATTAAAATCAAAACCATTTAATGCCCACCACAGACCACGACCGCTGCCAGAGAACGGGGCTTTCAGCAAAATATCTTTTGATTCAACAATAGCCTCTACCTCAGACAATGAAAACAGCTGTCTGGGCAGCATTTCCTTTGGATAAAGATTTTCTGACACAAATGCATTCAGGATATCTATGGTACGTGCCCTGCTAGACAAGAAACGGACATCATCAATATTAGGGACCTCAACACATCTGTTCAGTTTGCTGACTTTTTTTGCAATAGTTCTATTCCAGCCCCAAACCATGACATTATCCTTGTCATCCAGTTTAAGGTTGTCAAACATACCGAGTGAGACATCAACACTCAAAGACCTTAACAACGATTCATCAACAGCAGATTTATCACAGACAACAAAATCACCATTCTCGGCCCACCAAATAGGAAGAGATTCCAAATCATCATTCATCTCAATAGCGACCTTTGCTGGGACATAATTATCCAAATTGCTGGCCAAGGCCAAATCATGATCAATGTTAAAAATATGTACGTTTCTGCTCATATCTATTAAACAATGATATATGCCATTACAAAACTGCTGTATGAAGAAAAGAAAACTCGAGAAACTAGTGATTTTCTATTATAGTGCATAAGGCAAGAAAAACCTATATCAGAATTGCAACGAAAGTCAGACAGGCTATAATCTGCAGAAAAATCATCACCACTTGATCCTACAGCTTTGTAGGCAGCCTCCTTTGCAGTCCAATGCAACAGAGAATGCAACAACGGGTCAATATGTAACAAATTTTGATTTAACTCTGACACAGACATGAATTTTTCTCTCACCCGCAAAGCCGTGTCTTTTAGGTTTGTTTCTATATCAATTCCTATATTGCGTGACTTAGAGTCAATCATGACTGCAACAAAACCTGAAGTATGACTTATGCTGACTGTTGAGTCTGTACCGACCAAAAAAGGTTTTCCACTTTGCTCGTAAGCAATAGAAGCCCCAGGACAAACTTCACTGAGCAGCAGCCTCACTGTTATCCACTCTTTTTTCCGTTTAGCGTTGAACGAAAAGAAATTTGAATCTGGATTGATTGCAGAAGACTCAATATAAGGTTCATAATCGCTGACAATAGCCGCCAAATATATGCAACAAAATTCGTCGCAGACAACAGTTTTGATTAGCATGACCTACTCCTTATGCTCGATAACCATCTTTGTAGCAGAAACGAATAGAGCCGAGACCAAGATAAAATATAAAACATCTCTGCTGTCGATGACTCCCCTGCTCATTGATTCGTAGTGGCTATTTATTCCGAGCGAAGAAATTGCTGTCTGCACTGAACCATCGGTTGACATTTGTGCAATCATATCAAAGCCGCAAAAAAAGAAAAACGAAACAACGGCCGAAACTATAAAAGCGATAATTTGATTGTCGGTAAGCGACGAAGAAAAGACACCGATTGAAACGTAAACACCGGCCAAAAAGAACAAACCAATATAAGAACCCCAGGTGCCACCTGTGTCAATGTTTCCCATTGGGTCACCAAGAATCCAAACCGACCCAAAATAGACCAGAGTCGGAATCAGAGAAAAAAGAACCAACAAAAGGCCAGCAAAATACTTTGATAAAACAATGCTCAATCGACTTATAGGATAAGAAAGAAGAAGCTCAAGAGTTCCGTTACGTTTTTCCTCGGCAAACAATCTCATAGTGATTGCAGGCACAAGAAAAAGGTACAACCACGGAGCCAAAGCAAACAGTCCGTCTAAATTAGAATAACCATTGTATATGACATTATACTCGCCCTTGAAAACCCACAAAAAAAGCCCTGTAATGACGAGAAAGACACCTATGACAATATAACCAATGGGAGAACTGAAGAAGTTGCTAAATTCCTTTCGAAGTAAGACCAACATTTTTTACCTAAATTAAAGATACGGCAAAGATAACAAAAATCAAGCTCAATCCCTATAAGCAGAAACTATGCCTGCAAGTTGTTCCGGATTAATATCCTTTGCTATCAGTTTAGAGTCAGAATTGAAAAGGTAATTCCTGAATTTTCCGTTAAGCAGAAAGTTTACAGCAATATCAGAATCGAACCCATCTAGCAGAACAATGTTTCTGTTGAACTTGAGATTATCTCTCTGTCTGACATCATTATACAGACTATTAAATTCATCCAAAGAAACTGACACAGAAAACAATGAGTCTGAAATACCATCTTTGCTGACACACTCAGAAAATCTTATATTTTCCTCTCTTGAACGAGAATCATAAGAAGCCCAAAAATTCACGAAAGTGAACTCATGCCGTGTAGAATCAAAAACGGTCAAATCAGCCTTTTCTCCTTTAACCAATCCATTTTTGTCTGTTGGGAGAAACAACAGAAACACGGCGATGCACATTGTGACGGCCGCAGCTATTGTTATTTTGTTCATATTGTTGCAAAATTTTAAACTTCGATGACAGGTTGATACATCGAATATCATTCAAACAACATACCAAACATCACCAGTCAAAAGAAAACTCTATAAGCCAGCTGTTATATTTCTGTGTAAATCAAAGCTCCTTTGCTTTTTTCATTCAGAGATATACAAAAACGATTTAAGAAGTTCCTTTATTCTAATTTAGCAAAAATGAACGAAACAAACAAGTTATGTCCGTCAAATAAAGCTAGCTTAAAGAATCACCCTACTCCAAACCATGCAATTTCTGATATGTTAGGCAAGCTGATGCGACACCACATTTGTCGCACATCGGATTTCGTGCTGTGCAAATATACCTGCCATGCAGAACCAACCAGTGGTGAGCCTTGCTCAATTTGTCCATTGGAATATTATGGCTCAGCACTTTCTCTGTATAGTCGGTTGACTTGCTGTCGTGTGTAAGCCCTATTCTATTGGCCACCCTGAACACATGAGTGTCCACAGGCATTGCAGGTTGGTTGAAGACCTCAACCATCATGACATTAGCCGATTTACGTCCCACACCTGTCAGCGCGACCAAGTCGTTGAAAGAAGAAGGCACCTCGCCATCAAACCTCTCGACAAGTTCGTTTGAGAGTTTCCATAAATATTCAGCCTTGGCGTTTGGATAGGAAACAGTCTTTATATATTCATAAATTTCGAAAGGGTCAGTTTGCGCCATGTGTTTTGCGTCTGGAAAAGCCCTGAACAAATCGGGTGTAACCATATTGACACGAACATCAGTACACTGAGCCGACAGCACAACAGCCACCAGCAATTCAAAATTATTAGTATAATCTAACTCGGAATGAGGATGTGGGTTTTGCGACTCCCAATAGTTGAGAACAATTTTGTATCTTTCCTTTGTTTCCATCACATAAATAAATCAAAAAAGCCGTCCAGTTACGGACAGCTTTTTCTTATACATTATCAACTTTTTATATTAAAAAGGAAGATCTGAGCTATTATCGGAAGGAGCTGCATTCTGAGCAGGCTGACTATTTGAAATAGGAGGCATCTGCTGCATTGGAGCAGCCTGTGGCTGAGGAGCCGAGTATCCGCCCTGAGGAGCAGTCTGAGCATAAGGGGCAGCTTGAGCAAAAGGGGCAGCTTGAGCGCCATAAGCCTGAGGTGCACCATAAGGCTGATTTGCATCAACAGGATCTATTCTGTAGGCTCTGATTGAATTGAACCAGCGTCCCTGATATTCACGTGCGTCAATATCAAAATAAACCTTTACGTTCGCATTAACCTGCAACAGCTGTGCATACTGATTTATACGATCTTCGCCAAACAAATCAAAAACCATGCGACGAGGGAACTGCGAAGCGCCATCATTCATTTCGATAACATAGCTGCGTACCTTCCATTCACGTCCGCTTGCACTTGTACCACCTCTCTCCTCCAAGGTCTGAATCAATCTACCAATTACTTCCATTTTATTTATAAAAAACTAAAAATCCTTTTTTTTGAAAACATGGATTTGAGAGGATACCCGCATAAAAAAGTTCATGACCAGCTAAAGCATGACCAGATTAGACGACCTCCAACCCTTATCCGTGCAAATTTAATTTTTTTTCATCACAGACAAAAGAAACCTGCACCAAAATCAACCCTTATATGCCTTAAGGGCCTCAATGAGAGCAGTATTTTCGTCGGGAGTACCAATTGAGATGCGCAGGCATCCAAGACACAGGCTCACATTATTTCTGTTACGCACAATTATACCCTTAGATACAAGATAGTCGTAGATTGCATTAGCATCAGTAACCTTTACGAGCAAAAAATTGGCGTCGCTAGGATAAATCTTCTCTACGCAAGCAATAGACTTAAGCTCATCTGCCAGACGTCCTCTTTGCTCAAGAATAATCTTAACCCAATCCTTAACCTTTTGCTTATCCTTAAGCAAGGAGATTGCATGTTTCTGAGTTAAAGTATTGACATTGTAAGGATATTTCACCTTGTTCATTGTGGCAATTATCTTCTCACTGGCGAAAGCCATTCCGAGACGTAAACCAGCCGAAGCCCAAGCCTTGCTGAAAGTCTGCAGGATTATCAAATTATTATGTTTCTCGAGCAAAGACATCATACTCTCCTGACTTGAGAAGTCAATATAAGCCTCGTCTACGACAACAATTCCACCAAAAGAATCAAGCAACTTGACAATCTCCTTCTTTGACATTGAATTGCCTGTTGGATTATTTGGCGAACATATCCAAAACACCTTTGTCAAGAAACTAGCAGCCTCGAGCAGATCACCATATTCAAACTCAAAATTCTCGTTCAGCTTAACAGAACGATACTCAACATTATTGATATCAGCGCATACCTTATACATGCCGTAAGTTGGGTCTATAGCGACAACATTATGTTGTTTTGGTTCGCAAAATATTCTGTAGATCAAGTCTATAGCCTCGTCGCTTCCATTACCAAGGAAAATATTTTCGACAGGAATATTTTTTTCCTCAGAAATCAGCTTCTTCAGCTCCATTTGGAAAGGGTCTGGATATCTGTTGTAAGGATCGTTGTATGGGCTCTCGTTTGCATCAAGAAAAACAGAAGCCTCGCCTGTGAATTCAGTTCTTGCGCAAGAATAAGGCTTTAGTTCCTTAATATTTGGCCTTATCATCCATTCATAGTTTACTATCTCCATAATAAATAAACTTTTTTCGTTTAAAAAGAAGTTGGCTTAATTTTTCAATCTGAGAGTTACGGCATTCTTATGAGCAAAAAGTTGCTCATTTTCTGCCATAACTTCGATTGTGTGGCCAATATTTTTCAGGCCTTCGGCCGAAATTTCCTGATAAGTGATTTTCTTTCTGAAACTATCAAGATTGACACCACTATAAGCATGAGCATATCCGCTTGTTGGCAGAGTGTGGTTTGTGCCACTTGCATAGTCGCCAGCACTTTCAGGAGTAAGATAGCCCAAGAATATAGAGCCCGCATTTTCAATTTTCTCGGCAACTTCCCTATAATTCTTTGTGGAAATAATCAGATGTTCAGGAGCATAGGCATTAGAGATTCTAATGACCTGTTCCATATTGTCAAGAACAATAATTTTGCTGTTTACCAAAGTCTTCTCGGCCAATTCATGACGAGGCAACAAAGCCACCTGTCTCATAACCTCGTCCATAGCCTTTTTGGCCATATCCTCGGAAGTTGTAACTAGCACAACCTGACTATCGACTCCATGTTCGGCCTGGCTAAGCAAATCGCTAGCCACAAAGACTGGATTAGCTGTTTCATCGGCAATCACCTCAACTTCTGACGGACCTGCAGGCATGTCAATAGCAACATCTCGCAAGCTGACAAGCTGTTTTGCTGCAGTTACGAACTGATTGCCCGGACCGAACACCTTATAGCACTTAGGAACAGATTGAGTTCCATATGCAAGAGCACCGATAGCCTGTACGCCACCAGCCTTGAATACCCTTTTGACACCTGCAACCTTGGCAGCATAGAGCACAGCCGGATGAACCTTGCCCTCACGATTAGGAGGTGTGCACAAAGTAATCTCCTGACAGCCTGCAATCTTAGCGGGCACAGCAAGCATCAGTACTGTGCTAAACAACGGTGCTGTTCCGCCAGGAATGTAAAGACCGACCTTCTGTATAGCCTTTGCCTTTTGCCAGCAGACCACACCAGGAGTGGTCTCGACACAAGGCAGCTCCTGGTCCTGAGCCTTATGGAATTTCTCGATATTGCACTTAGCCTTTTGGATGGCCGCTTTCAGCTCATCACTTACAGTAGCCTCGGCCTCGGCAATTTCGGCCTCGCTGACAGCCAGAGAATTCAGTTTGACGTGGTCGAATTTTTCCTCATATTCAATTACCGCCTCGTCGCCCCTTGACTTGATATCGTCAAGGATAGACTGGACAGTAGAAAAAAGCTGAGAGTTGTCGAAATGAGGTCTTTCGAGCAGTGAATTCCACTCTGACTCAGCCGGATATTTAATCAGTTGCATTCAAATAAATCAAAAAAATTGCACAAATCAGAGAATCATCTTCTCAATAGGAACGACCAGTATACCCTCGGCACCAAGAGCCTTAAGCTGGTTGATAATCTCCCAGAAAGAATCCTCCTCAATAACACTCTGCAAAGAAGACCATCCAGGAGTGTCGAGAGCAGTGATTGTTGGCGCCTTCATGCCAGGGAGCAGTTTGCCAACTTCCTCGATTTTATCATTAGGAATGTTCATGGCAATATATTTTTTGCCCTCAGCATTCTTATAAGAATCAAATCTGAAGAGCAGTTCATCAAGAATAGCCTTCTTCTCAGGCTCCAAACCCTTGTGTCCAATCATGAGAGCCTCGCTCTTCATAACGACCTCAACCTCGGCAAGATTGTTGCTGACAAGAGTGCTGCCACTGCTTACTATATCGAATATTGCATCAGCAAAGCCCATACCTGGAGCGACCTCAACGGAACCCATGATCACATGAATCTCGGCATTGATACCATTTTTGTCGAGAAAGTTTTTAAGAATATAAGGATAGCTGGTAGCAATCTTCTTGCCGTTGAACCACTGCAAACCGTTGTATTCGGCAGCCTTAGGAATAGCCAAAGAAAGACGGCACTTGCTGAAGTCGAGTCTTTTGATAATCTCGGCATCCTCGTGCTTCTCGACGAATTCGTTTTCACCAACTATACCAACATCGGCAATACCCATAGCAACGACCTGTGGAATATCATCGTCGCGAAGATAGAGAATCTCGACAGGGAAATTTTTTGCCTTTACGAGTAAAGTTCTCTTACCGCCATCTACCTTAATGCTGCTCTCAGCAAGCATAGTCATTGTTTCGTCGAAAAGACGTCCTTTTGATTGAACCGCAATTCTTAACATGATTATATCGTATTTTTATTTATTTTCTGAAATTAATGTTTTGCCACCTACATTTTATTACTCTTGTGGCATATCCTCGAAAGTCAGTTCACTGAATCCGAACTGTTTTGTAGAGACATCAGTTGAGAACACCTTATAGACGGCCGAAGCCGAGGCACAAATTTCTCCCTTTGAGTTCTGTATGTAAGTGTCAATCCATGCCATCTGGTGCGCAGTTTTTACAAGTTTGCCCACTATGGTCAGCTCGCTGTCTGTTGTATAGACAGATTTGATGAATTTAGTGTCCAATTTTGCGGTCATGCCAGTTGCCTTGAGATCATGGAAAACCACCCAAGCCGCGATTTCGTCCATAAGAGTGCACTGAATGCCTCCATGCAGCACGTCATGCCAGCCTTGAAAATAATCCTTAGGGTGCCATTTGCATATAATCTCGCCATTGTCGCCCTCAATCATCTGCATTTGCAGACCCAACTGGTTGTCGGCACCGCACCCGAAACACATAAAACCCGAGCCACGTTTCCATGGACTAACAATCTTCCTCATAAAACTGCAATAAAAAAAAGGCTTGCCATATTAACGGCAAGCCTGTGATTGTATTTCTTTTAAAGCACACACATAATCGCTCACCGTTAGACTAACGCTGATGATGATGATGGATATGTGTACGAATTATTTTCATTGTCACCTTGTTCTTACTCCACAAAGTTAGTTTATTTTATTTAGAAGTCCAACAAAAAGATTGACTAAATGTCACTTTCACATACAATTCAATCAAAGCAAATCATTTTTTTGGATTCTTACTTTGTTGGTTGAATCTCAAAGTAAGTAAGGAAAACATGACAGCATTGAATTATTAATTGTTTTCGGCAGAATAGACCAGTCTGTTTTGTGTCATTCGCTGCATATATGACTGAATTATAGCCTTAAGCTCTGTCTGCATATCATTGTCACGATTTCCGCACTTGCCGATAAGATTATCGCTCATGAACCAATCTTTTTTGTAGTTATACACAGCCTTAAGCTTTCCGTTATCGGTAGTCTGTATGACATAATCCCCCTTGACGAACTGGTAAATGCCCCCAGAATTATTCACGGCCCAGGTTGAATCGTCGGGCGTATTAAACAAATCCTTGCCGAATGATACATATGGATTGTCATAACCTAAATAATTGAGAATTGTTGGCATTATGTCAATTTGCTGTGCCACACAGTGACGATAGTCTGGCTTGATATCGCCAGAAGGGTCAAAAATTATAATTGGCACAGAGAAAGCGCCTAAATCTGTGCGATATTCAGAAAGTGAGTTCAAGTTTGTATGGTCGGCAGTGATAACAAAAATGGTGTTTTTATACCAATCTTGAGTTTTCACTAAGTCAAAGAATTTGCGCAACGAATTGTCAACATATCTTATGCACTTGTGCATGATATTGCCATCGCCAGGCTCATCAAGATAAATATTCTTATACCTCTCTGGAACAACATAAGGATGATGAGAACTTGCTGTAAAAACAGAAGTTACAAATGGCTGCTTCATTTCATTCATCTTGAGAGCATAGAATTTAAGGAATTCCTCGTCCCAGATAGCCCACATGCCGTCGAAATCTTTGTCACCGTTGAACCTTGAGTCTTGTTTATACTCTGTACGTCCGAAATAGTCCTGATAGCCAGAAGCCTTAGCGAAAGCCTCGAAACCCATTGAACCATTTTCGGCGCCATGGAAGAAAGCCGTATAGTAGCCCTTTTTTGCCAATTCGCCTGCCACACTGCTGACCGAGTTCATTGATGCCGGAGTAAGGAAAAACGGCTCAATAAAGCGTGGAATGCCAGACAAAATAGAAGGCATGCCGTCGATACTTTTTCTGCCGTTGGCAAAAGAATACTCAAATGTCAAAGAGTGAGCTATCAGAGAATCTGTGAATGGGGTGAAACCCTTATAATTGCCGCCATCGACAGACTTATTGAGGGAACCTATATATTCACGTCCGTAACTTTCCATGATAAGAATGACAACATTCTTGCTTTTGAATTTGACTGAATCAGACGGATAAAAAACGGGAGAATATATCCTGTTCATTTCATCATCAGGCATGAATTTAGGATCGGCAAATACATTCTTGTTGACCGTTCTTATAAGAGAGAAAGGAGTGTTAAGAATAAGAGCTGCCTCGGCCGGTCTGTTGACATATTGATTGGCATTGCTTATGGTTATTGGACGAACAGCCTTTGTTGCACCACCCCTCATTCCACAAATTGCGAGCGGAATAAAAACCAATAAGCAGACAAGATGCAAGGCATAGTATTTAAGATAACCTATTTTTCCTGACAACTTGCTGCAAGAAGGCTTAACGTAGGCAAAACACAACAACGCGATAACCAGGATAGAGAACAAGACAAGATACCAGTGATTGGCAAGTTCAACACCAAACACTCCACCCAAATTGCCCTCATGACTGAATTCTTGAAAAACAGAAGAGGTTGTTCTGCGGCCTGTATACTTGAAATAAACAGCATCAGATACGTTTATGATTACACAAACAGAATTCAGCAGAATGAACAACCATTTTGCGACAGACTGCCACCGACCATTTTCCTTTAAATGCAAAGGGATTAGCATCAGAAGAGCGTAAGGCAGGTTTGTGTAAAGAATGGCAGAAGCATCGAACTTCAAGCTGCCGCAAAAAGCACTTTTGAAAGATAGGCTGTCGAATCCGGCAGACATATCGGTCCAGTTTTCGAACAGATAAGCCAGACGGCATAAAAAATAAACCACAAAAACCATTACAAGGTTCAGCAAGAATGCAAGAGGAACCGAGTATAGTGATTTTTTAAGAGTCAACGATTTCATAAATTATTTTTTTAGACCAAACCTCTCAGGGTGTTTTTGCTTGTATCCCTCGATTCTCTTTTGGAAAGCAATATCTTTTTTGCGATGCTTTTTAGGGTCATAATTTATACTCTCAAGTATATTTTTTCCGTAATCAAGAACCGAAGGTTTTAAACAGTTCTTCACTATCACCATCGAATCGTATAAAGCATTGCTGTAGGCATCGTAGGCAGAAACGAAAAGAGAATCGCCGTTAGTTCTTACCTTTTGATAATATCTGCTTTGGGACCCAAATTTATCAAATTTTTCGTCAAAAACAATGTCATAGTTTTTTGGAGAGCAATGGCTGACTGTGTATATTGGAGTTATTGGGATGCCATCATCATCATGATTAGTCATTCTTGCATAGGCATGCTCATGTCCCTGCAAAACGAGGTCCACCCCATTTTCTCTTATCAAGTCATCAAAAGCCAACCTTTGAAACAAATTGTTGAATTCGCCCCTTATGGAATAAAGGGGGTGATGAATGACAACAACTTTCCATTTGGCATCTGATTTTTTTAGTTGCAGCTCCAGCCAGTCTGACTGATTATGCAGAAAGAAAAACTCGCGGTTGCTGTCGAGACAGAAAATCTGCATATTTCCATATTTCACTGTGAACACATGTTCATCACCAACCTTTGAATCAAGGAAATAAGAATGGGTGAGATCAAATCTCTTCTCGAGCTTGCAGATGGGTTCCTTCAGGTAATCATGGTTTCCGGCAATAGAAAGCACTGGCATTGACTGACCCAAAGAATCTAAAGTAGAGAAAGTCTCGTTCCAGAAGTCATTTTTTGGTCTTTCGGTAAGGTCACCACCGCAGACCAGGAAATCAGCATCAGGATTCAGTTTGAAAGCGTTGCGCAGGAACTTGTTTGCGACCCCGTTTATAGAGTCCTGCACATCGCCGACAAAAACGAACGAGTTTTCTGACTTTTTGCCCTCACTCACCTTAAAAGAGTACCATTCTGACGAGACTCCATCTGTAGTGACAGAATAGGAATAACAGTGTCCGGGCATAAGATGCCTCAGTTTGGCATGATAGAAAGCCGAAATTCCGCTTCTTGACCTGAAGCACTCACCTGCAGCCGTTATTTTTTCAATTTTACCATCATTATTATCCTTAAGCGTAAGGTAAGACTCATGCAAGACCGAGTCGCACACCCAGCTGACATTGCGACTGCAGTTTCCGTCTTCATCACCAAAAGTCAGAAGTACTCTCGACGGGACAGCAGGCGTGATATATGCAGATTCTGCAGGATTGTAGAACCAAACCTTCCACCTAAGAGGAACAAGCACGACTGCGACGACGATTCCAAGGACAGGCAATAAAAGAAGAATCTTCCATCGAAGAGACGCAACAGCAACTAAAAAAGCAGCAATTAAAGCAACTATAATAGCCAGACGTTTACGCATATCTGTATTGAAAAATAAAACGACACAAAAATAGCATATAACACTTATTTTTTGTTCTATTTTTCCAATAATAAATAAAAATCCCCTCCATAAATTCAACATTCGGAAGTATGTTACCTAACCTCAGCGTTTTTTTGAACCTTTTTGTTTGATTTAAGCGATCATCTTGCAGTTTGTCAGTCAGTCACAGCGTTTATTCCGCACATTTCCGCAGCTTACCCTAAAGCCCCGACAGCTAAAAAACAAATATAGAGACGGCATAAAAAAAGGAGCACCGAATCGGTGCTCCTTTTATATGCAATCAAAACTACAATTAGTAGTTAACTTCCATTGTTACGAGATTACCATTGTTCTCGACAATCTTGAGCAAGCAGTAAACGCTTGAAGACTTTTTGTAAACAAGGTAAGAAGGGACATCAATACCCTTAAGGTTATAGTTAGAATATTCCAAACCCTTAACCTCATTTGCAAGAGTTGAGATGCTGTATCCCTTATAAGTCTCATAATCCTCCTCTGAGATTTCAGAGAAAAGGCTCTCGTTGAGCTTATATCCGTTGTTTGAGTTAATAAGCTTCAAAGTGATGCCGAAAATCTTGCTAGGATATATAACAGCCTCAGAATCGAACTTCAGAACCTGAGTGTTGCTCAATATGCGAGTTGAAGACTTATAGTCAGAATGTTTTGTTTCATTCTTAAGAGAGAAAGTATAAGTCTTGTTGCCATTTTCAGACTTCACCAACACTGTATATGTGCCATATACACCGATGAACTTGATAGTAGCATCAGTTGACTCGATAGCAGGAGTTGTCTTTGAGCCGTAAGCCTCGCCATTGACATCGATGACATCAACATTAGACTCGTAGTCATTGTTGACAGTAAGAACGATGCTGTTGATGTTGCAGTTTGCGCTAAGCTTCAAAGTAACAGTGTCTGAGCCCTCTTCAGAAGGGTCGATGGTGCCCTTTGCGAGAACATAAGCCTCCTTGTTTACCAGAGAATCGCCATTGACAGAGCCAGTCAGCTCAAGCTTTGCCTTATCATCATCATCATCGTCGCCACATGAAGTGAAAGTGCCAAGTGACAAAGAAGTCACAAGCATCAAGAAAGGGAAAAAGAATTTCTTCATAACACTATAAAATTATAACAAATTAAGCCTCCTCGTCCTCGTCAGGCTCAAGCATGTTGTGATAAACATTCTGGACATCCTCATCATCCTCTATCTTGTCGAGCAGTTTCTGCACCTGAGCGCGCTGCTCGTCGGTAAGAGTCTTCTGGTCGTTAGGAATATAAGCATACTCTTGGCTGAGGATTTCGAAACCATTTTCCTCGAAATATCCCTGAATCTTAGTACCAGCCTCGAAAGTACCCTCGACAAGGATTTCGCCTGTTTCGTCGTCCTTTGAAACCTCATCGGCACCAAAGTCGATAAGTTCAAGCTCAAGCTCCTCCAAATCGACACCATCCTTGGCAGCGACACGGAACAGGCTGCGGTGGTCGAACATGAAAGAAAGACTGCCCGAGTTGCCAAGAGAGCCGCCATTGTGCTGGAAATAGTTACGTATGTTACCTACGGTACGAGTAGTGTTGTCGGTAGCAGTTTCGACAAGAATTGCGATACCGCAAGGACCATATCCCTCGTAAATGATCTCCTTATATTCAGAAGCGTCCTTATCCATCGCCTTTTTGATGGCACGCTCGATGTTATCCTTTGGCATGTTCTCGGTCTTTGCAGTAGCAATCAGCGCACGCAAACGAGGGTTGCCAGTAGGATCTGGACCACCAGACTTCACTGCAATAGAGATTTCCTTACCAATCTTAGTAAAAGTGCGAGCCATGTGGCCCCAACGCTTAAGTTTTCTAGCTTTACGGAATTCAAACGCTCTTCCCATAATAGTTGTTAGTTATCTATTTTTAAAATTTATTTCTGTAATTATCTGATTACTGCGTCAAGCTTCTCCTTATAGTTATTTATAAGCTTGTTCATTATGGCATCAATCTGCTGGTCTTTAAGAGTTTTCTCCTCATCCTGCAAGATAAAGCTGACAGCGTAAGACTTTTTGCCAGCAAGAAGAGTCTTGCCCTCGTAAACGTCGAACAAGAACACATCCTTGAGCAGTTTTTTCTCGGTGTCCTTTGCAATCTGAGCAATCTGAGCAAATTTGACGCTCTTGTCTACAAGCAAAGACAAATCGCGCTTAACCTCAGGGAACTTAGGAATCTCGGTGAAAGTGACTCTGTTGTTTTGAATCTCCTTAAGAACCGCAGTCCAGTTTATGTCGGCAAAATACACCTCGTTGTCAATATCAGCGACCTTAAGAATAGCTCTTGAAACGCAGCCCATCTTGACCAAAGTTTTTCCGCCGACCGATTTGATTTCAAGACCAGCGCTGAAGATATCCTCAGAGCACTCGTCTATCTTTGTTCTCTTTTCGTTAACTCCCAGTCTAGCGAGCACATTGTTGACATAAGCACGAAGCTGGTAGAAAGAAGAGCGCTCCTGCTTCTGAGTCCAGTTTTGAGCAGTCTTGTTACCGCTGACCCAGATGCCGAGGTGATAATCCTCGGAGAACTGGCTCAAAGGTTTCTCGGCAGTCTGTTCTTTTTCAGGATTGAAATAGTAGCAATTTCCGAACTCATAAAGCTTCAAATCCTCGTTCTTGCGCTTGCTGTTATGCTCAACGACCTCTAGTCCGCCAAAGAGCAAAGACTGTCTCATGACATTAAGATCTGAGCTCAACGGATTCATAACCCTTACGAGATGCTCAGAAGAGTAAGACTGCAGGTTGTCGTAGTAGGCTGACTTAGTGAGCGAGTTATTCATAATCTCGTTGAAGCCACAGCCAGTGAGCTGCTCGGAAATAAGTTTCTGCAACTTCTGGGTATTAACCTTTGGAGAGTATGTTACGCTGGCGTTCAGCTTGGTGCTGCATTCAACGTTGTCATAACCATATATTCTAAGAATATCCTCAATGACATCGCAATCCCTCTGCACATCTACGCGATAAACAGGGACCTTAAGAGAGAGGGTGTCATCGGCAGCCTCAGCCACCTCAATTTCCAAGCCCTTAAGGATTGTTAGAACATCGTTCTTAGGGATTTCCTTTCCGACGAGTGAATTTATTCTGCTATAAGAAAGCTGTACATTGAAAGGCTCGGCCTTGACAGGATAGTAATCATTAACCTCGCTGCTAATCTGTCCGCCTGCGACCTCCTTAATCATCAGAGCTGCGACCTTAAGAATATAATCGCAAGCATTAGGGTCACAGCCTCTCTCGAAACGGAAAGAAGCGTCGGTGCTGAGACCGTGGCGACGTGCAGTTTTGCGCACGAACACTGGATTGAAGCAGGCGCTCTCGAGGAACACATTCTTTGTTTTCTCGGTAGTTCCAGAAGTTTCTCCACCGAACACACCAGCGATGCAAAGCGGTCCGTTATCGTCGCACACCATCAAATCGCGCTCGTCGAGTTCACGTTCAACCCCGTCGAGTGTTTTGAACTTTGTGCCCTGAGGCATAGACTTAACGATGACGTGCTTGCCAGCAATTTCGTCGGCATCATAAGCATGCATTGGCTGTCCGAGTGCCATCATAACGTAGTTGGTTACATCGACCACGTTGTTAATGGAGCGAATGCCTATGCTCTGCAAAGCGTCGCGCAACCAGTCTGGCGACTGCTTGACCTCTACCCCGCTAATAGTCAGCGAAGTGTATCGTGTGCAAGCCTCAGGCTTTTCGATGTCCACACGGTAAGGGTTGCTGTTATTGTCGATTTTGAAAGCCTCGACCGAAGGTTTTGAAAGATTATACTTTCCAGGCTTGTGCAATCCGAAGAAAGCGGCCAAATCTCTTGCCACACCATAATGGGAAGCAGCATCGATTCTGTTTGGAGTTATATCAACAACAAAAAGAGCATCATTCTCGACATGATAATATTCCTTGGCAGGGGTTCCAACCTTTACATCCTCGGGCAGTTCGATGATGCCATTGTGGTCTGTGCCAACGCCTATTTCATCCTCAGCACAGAGCATACCGAATGAGTCCACGCCGCGGAGTTTTCCTTTTTTGATTGTGAATTCATTGTCACCATCATAGAGTTTAGTGCCGATGGTTGCAACGATTGTTTTAAGTCCCTTGCGGCAGTTTGCGGCACCGCAGACAATCTGCACAGGCTCCTGTCCATTGCCAAGGTCAACCTTAGTGACATGAAGGTGATCAGAATTTGGATGTTCCTCGCACTCCAGCACCTGTCCGACGACAAGTCCTTCGAGTCCACCCTTTATTGTTTGAATTTCCTCCATGCCGTCGACTTCCAGTCCAATAGAAGTGAGGGTTTTAGAGACCTCTTCTGGCTCGATATCCAAGTTGATATAATTTTTGAGCCACTTATATGAAATATTCATTGTTTAAAAACTTTTTTTCTGTTCAAGTTAAGTCTGCAATTGCCGCACTGCAGCCAATTTTGCAAAAGTAGCAAAAAAAATCACAAAGAGAAAAAGATTTTGATGACAGGTTAAATTATGAACGGATTATCTATCTTTGTAAAGGGACATAGGATATGCGATTGAGTTAAGACAATATCTGTCAATTAAACATTGCATGAATACATTATCTGGCGTCAATGCTTCTACTAGATTGCAGAGACAGTCATAAATAAAAAGTTAATATCTTTGCGAGGATTACCTAAAAAAGAAATCAAATGGCAAAAGCAAAACCTTTTATCAAGTGGGTCGGCGGCAAAGGTCAACTCATTGAACAACTGGATGCACAACTTCCAGCTGACTTTGGTAACTGGGATGATGTGACGTATATTGAGCCTTTCGTTGGAGGAGGAGCAATGCTCTTTTATATGCTTCAGCGTTATCCCAATATACATCATGCAGTCATCAATGACATCAACGGTGACTTGACTACATGCTACCAAACGGTTAGAGACACCCCAGAAGAACTGATTCTATCATTAAAAGATATTGAGGGAGCATACAACGCGCTCCAGTCAGAAGAGGCCAGAAGAGACTTCTTTATGGCAGCCCGTGACAGATATAATGAAAAGAATCTTGACCCAATTGAAAATACCACAAAATTCTTTTTCCTTAACCGTACATGTTTTAACGGACTCTACCGTGTCAACAAGAAGGGATTATTTAATGTTCCATTTGGCAAATATGTCAATCCTCAAATATGTGATGAAACAACAATTCTGTTGGATAGCCAGTTGCTGCAAAACGTGGAAATTCTTAACGGAGATTTTGAGGCTACATTCGACCACGCTCATGGCCGTACGCTCTTCTATTTTGATCCTCCATATCGTCCATTAAGCGATACTTCAAGCTTCAATGACTATTCAAAAGAGTCTTTCAATGATGACGCACAAATTCGCTTGAAGGAATATTGTGACAGAATCCATGCAGCAGGCTTCTCATTCATGTTAAGCAATTCAGATTGCAAGGGGATGAATGAAGCCGACAATTTCTTTGATGTTCTCTATTCTGCATATCATATTGAGAGAGTATGGGCATCTAGAAGTATTAATTCAAACCCGAGCAAGCGAGGAAAATTGACGGAAATTCTTGTACACAATTATAAGGAGACAAGGAAACTTCTTCAGAAAGACAATATCCGCAATATTGAATTTGTTGCAGAAGAACAGAGTGTTTACAAAACAAATATTCAATAAATTTTTGCCATGACAAAAGACTTTGACAAATTCATGTCCCAATTGCAAGAAACAAATCAAACGCTTGACTTCTTCTGTGATTTCGAGAAGATTGGAGCCAATGTAGATAATATAAAGTTAAGCTTATGTATGCTTAACAGTCTAATAGGCACTACAGATCTTCGCAGGAGTGTAGAAACAATATGGAATCGAGACCGTTCAGCCTTCAGTATTATGGACATTCTTATTGCTGTCCGAAGCGAAGGGAAGAAAGTTGTACTTGACTCACACGGAAATTGTATCACTTTGGACAGACTGTTTCAAAGTATTGATGGAGTCATGGAATATCTTGAAGGGACAGGGCTTGCAGACATATTCCGTGAGGGAAAAATAAAAGACCTCGTAGATTATGTGTTTGGCATTGAAACTGGCCTCGACAGTAACGCTCGCAAAAACAGGAGTGGTCACGTAATGGAGGGCATGGTAGCGAATATATTCAAAAAAAGTGGAATTAGATTCCGCCAGGAAGTTTATTCCACCGAATGGCCACAGTTGCAGCATGCACTTGGCGACGACGAAAAACGTTTTGATTTTGTAGTTCAGAGTTCCAATAAGACATATCTTATTGAGGTTAATTTCTATAGTGGAGGCGGTTCTAAACTTAATGAGGTTGCACGGTCATATTCGGACCTTGCACCAAAAATAAATGCAGTGTCAGGCTTCGAATTTGTTTGGATTACAGATGGAATTGGTTGGAATTCTGCAAAAAACAAATTACAAGAAGCATATAGCATAATACCAAGCATTTACAATCTAACAAGTATTAAAGATTTTATTCAATTGGTACAGCCATAATGATTCCTTCTTTCTATAAATCACCCAGTAACGACTTTACCATCATAAAGGGGGATTGTGTTGAAACATTATCAAAGTTCAAATTTGGTTTTGACATGATTTTCGCCGACCCACCGTATTTTCTCTCCAGTGGGGGTATCTCTTATCAGAGTGGTCAGATTGTGTGCGTTGACAAAGGAGAATGGGACAAGTCCATGTCACCAGAAGAAATTGATGCGTTTAATCATAAATGGCTTTCTGTTTGCCGTGAACATATGAAGGAGAACGCTACCATATGGATTTCAGGCACTCACCACAATATCTTTAGTGTTCAGCAACAACTGTTAAGGCTTGGTTTCAAGATACTCAATGTCATAACTTGGGCAAAAACGAATCCTCCACCAAACATATCTTGCCGCTACTTCACATTCTCAACAGAATTCATCATATGGGCTAGGAAGTCAGAAAAAGTAGCTCACTATTACAACTATAGCCTGATGAAGGAGCTGAATGGGAACAAGCAAATGACAGATGTATGGCAGCTGCCTGCCATTGGACGTTGGGAAAAGTCATGCGGAAAACACCCGACACAGAAGCCGCTGTCTGTTTTATCTCGTATAATACAAGCGAGCACCATGCCTGGAGCCTGGATTCTGGATCCATTTGCAGGAAGTTCAACGACAGGTATTGCAGCAAACCTGCTCGGAAGAAGATTTTTGGGACTTGAAACGGAAGATGAATTCCTTGAACTAAGCAAGGCTCGTAGAGAAGAAATTGAGAATTTGAACATCAAACAAAATTATCTTGATAGGCTATCGAAAGCTAATATCATTTCGGCTCAAAATAAAATCATAGAGCATGTCAACGATAATAGCGCCGACCACTACTACGGGATTCCTTGGATAGAGTAAGGTTTAGCAACCTATAAGCAAACAACCGGCTGAGTTCAGGCAATGAGTCTGAATTCTGTCGGTTGTTATGTTTTGGATGTATTGGGAGTGAGAAAAAAATATATAAACATCCTGATATAATGTTGATATAAACGCAGATTGTTCCAACAACTGCTACCACGAATAAGACACACAAACAAGACAAAATTCAAACGCCGAATAGCGGTGC
>R06__coassemble_2_pt1 | contig 129896 bp, 105 predicted proteins | sample R06__metabat2_high_PE_023 | metagenome-assembled genome bin R06 | reverse complement strand
GAATAATTCTTCATTTCTTTGTTTTTTCGCTACTATAAAGTTACGAAAAATTATTAACTTATCAAACTGAAAATCAATAATTTAATATGCTATTATAGAACTTTTTATTAGGTTCTATAATAGTTTTTTTTTTATTAAATTTAAACAGTTTCTAACATTTTTGAATTAAATTTAAACAATTTCTCAGTATATCGACCGCTGCAGAAACATAAGCAATGGCGATTAAATACATTTTGTTTATAGAACCGTCATGGCACTGAATGTCAGAATCTATGAAAATGGGGAGCTTATACAAAGAAGAACATATATAAAGATGGTTTTCATCGTCAAAATACAAGATTTTGTCAAAAAATCATTTTTCAAGAAATCATTTCAAATTATATTAGCGGAGTTATAGAATGAAACATATTCAAAATCAAAGTAAAATGAAAAAGATTGCATTTCTTTTTGCCGGTGCCCTCATGATGGGCATGGCAAGTTGTTCTAGCAAGCAGAACACAAATGACAACGCACAACAAGGAGATCAGATGGAGATGGCAGCACCAGGAGAAGGATGTCCAGAAGGCTGCAAATGTCCAGAAGGCTGCAAAGAAGGCTGCCCAGAAGGTTGCAATTGTCAGGAAGGCCGTCACGGAGGTCATGGCTGTCCGCTGACAGACGAGCAGAAGGCTGTATTTGAGAAATTCAAGAACTACGACAACCTCAGTGCAGACGAGCAGACACTTGTGCTCCAGTCTATGAAGAACACACTTGACCAGATGAAAGCAGAGCACGATGCGAACCGACCTGAGATGAAGGAGGGCGAAAAGCCAGCAGATGCCCCAGAAATGCCAGAAGAGATGAAGGCAAAAATGGAAGAGATGAAGGCCAAGAAAGAAGAAATGGAACAGAAGTGGAACAACTTTGACAACCTGAGCAAAGAGGAGCAGAAGCAGCTGATTGAAGAAAGAATGCAGTGCCACAGAGGTCCAAAAGGACACCATGGTCCTGATGGCGGACACGGACCAGGCCACGACGGACCTCGTCCTGAATAAAGATGTGAACGATAAACTATCCACAGTTTAAATGAATTAAGCAACGATGTAGTTGCAGAAGATGGTCACACATTTTCTGCAACTTTTTTTTGGGCTTCGATTCATACGGGTTTATGCATTCGGCACAAAAAACGCAACTTATGAGACATAAGTAAACAATAGAGATTTAAGTAAAAAAGAAAGCACACAAAAAAACATTTGTAGACCCATAATATTTTTTGGCACGCAATTTGTTTGTATATTTACAACGATAAGATGATAATAACTATTTAAAAGCATACGATTATGAATAAGAACATATTGATAGCCGTTTTGTCAGCAGGAATGATGATGATTTCGGCAGAAGGCATGGCACAGAGAAACAACAGGCCTGCAAACAATTCTAGTTCAGCACAGCAGAAACAGAACAACACACAAGCTGCTGCGTCACAGACACAAAACAGACAGAACAGTCAGCCGGCTGCGTCTGCACCTAAGGCAGGAAGCAATGCCAAGCCCAGCAACGACGCAAAGCAAAACACCCCAAGCGCACCAATGCACCAGAAAGGACAAAGAGCACAGACAGCAACAGACAACAAGAATCTGCCACCAAAACAAGTAGCTCCAAGCGACAATTACAAAAAGATGCCGTCGAGAGGAGCCGAAGTGTCTAAGCACAAGGCAACAGGAAGTGCACAGGTGGTTAGACACAACAATAAAGACTTCTACTATAAGAAAGGTGTCTTCTACAGATATGAGAACAACAAGTATGTGGTTTCAAGAGCTCCAATAGGAGCAAGGGTTGCATCAATACCAACACCAAGAGTCATACTGCTCAACTCGGTAAGATATTACTACTATTACGGAGTATACTATGTGCAGACACCAAACTACGAATATGAAGTTGTTCAAGCTCCTGTAGGTGCAGTTGTTGAGAGCATACCAGAAGGATATGAGAAACTGATAATCAACGGCGAAACTTATTATATTGTTGACGATGTTCAATATAAAGCAGTTGTATATGACGGTGAGATTTGGTATGAGGTTATAAATATAATGGATTAAAACCATATAAGACACTAAAAACAGTGGGGCGTATTTTCTATTTAAAATCCGCCACTCTGTTTTTTTCTTTACAAATAAAAAAGGATAAGCCCTCAAAAGAAGGCTTATCCTTTACTTTATAATCGTATTGCTAGCGATTAGAATTCGATAAGGTTCTTACCAGTCATCTCGGCAGGCTGCTCAAGACCCATCATGTGAAGCAAAGAAGGAGCTACATCAGCAAGGACACCATCCTTAACCTTTGCATTCTTGTGGTCGTTGCTGATATACATGAAAGGAACAGGATTAAGAGAGTGTGCTGTGTTAGGAGTGCCGTCAGGATTGATAGCATTGTCAGCATTTCCGTGGTCAGCGATGATAACAGTCTCATAATCGTTGGCAAGAGTGGCAGTGATGACATCCTTCACGCAAGAGTCGATAGCGACAACAGCCTTAGATATTGCGTCATAGACACCTGTGTGTCCAACCATGTCTCCATTAGCGAAATTGACAACAATGAAATCAAACTTCTTAGAGTTGATTGCATCGACCAACTTATCCTTAACTTCGAAAGCGCTCATCTCTGGTTTAAGATCGTAAGTTGCCACCTTAGGAGAAGCGACAAGAACACGTTCCTCTCCATCATAAGGAGCCTCGCGTCCGCCGTTGAAGAAGAAAGTTACGTGAGCATACTTCTCAGTTTCGGCTGTGTGCAACTGCTTCAAGCCTTTGCTTGCGACATATTCACCGATAGTGTTCTGTACATTCTCCTTAGGGAACAGGATAGTAACATTTTTGAAAGAAGGGTCATAAGGAGTCATGCAGAAGAACTTGATATCCTTAATAGTCTTAAGACCAAACTCAGGGAAATCAGTCTGAGAAAGAGCCATAGTCATCTCCTTTGCACGGTCGTTGCGATAGTTGAAGAAGATAACCACGTCACCCTCCTTGATGCGTCCATCGACGTTAGCATCAAGAATTGGCTCCATGAACTCATCTGTAAGATTCTTAGCCTCAGAAGACTTGTCATAATTTTCCTGGATAGCAGCAGGAATGTTGCTGACCTTCTTGCCGACGCCATTAACCAAGAGGTCATATGCGAGCTTGATGCGGTCCCAGTTTTTGTCACGGTCCATAGCATAGTATCTGCCGATAACAGTGGCAACATGTCCTGCACTCTTTGCAGTATGATCAATAACCTGCTGAACGAATCCCTTACCACTCTTAGGGTCAGTGTCACGTCCGTCCATAAAGCAATGGATGAAAGTATTGTCGACACCATATTCCTTAGCGACGTCACACAGAGTGAAGATATGAGAAAGAGAAGAGTGCACACCACCAGTAGAAGTCAAACCCATGAGGTGGACATTCTTGCCGCTCTGCTTAGCATAAGAGAAAGCAGAAACGATGCCAGGGTTCTTCATGATAGAGCCGTCAGCGCAAGCTCTGTTAATCTTAACAAGATCCTGGTAAACAATGCGTCCGGCACCGATGTTAAGGTGACCTACCTCAGAGTTACCCATCTGTCCGTCAGGCAAGCCGACATTTTCGCCAGAAGCCTGAAGTTGAGAGTGTGGATAGTTAGCATTAAGAGAATCCATGAAAGGAGTTGGAGTGTTGAAGATAACATCACCCTTACCCTTGTTTCCTATACCCCATCCATCGAGGATCATAAGAAGAACTTTTTTACCCATCTTGAACAAATATTTAAAATTATTTTTTATCTAAAAAACACGACTGCAAAGTTAAATGAAAAAAGGGAGAACAGAGAACGGCACGAGACATAATCACTCGACCAAATCGGCATCTTGCGCCATATTCTTCAAATTTTTCAATCTCTGCTGTCCTTGTGCAGACTTTCCGACCTCGGCACTGTCGGAATCTGAATATTGCGACTGAGAATCCTGGTAGAATCCGTCGGCATTAAACTTTTGCTGAGCAGACGAGCCAATGCCGAAAAGTCTGAATACAGCCCCAATCAAATTGCCCAATATTGAAAAAACAAAAGCAACGGCAAAAAGGCCTATAAACAACAAAAAGACTAAAATTCCACCCATATCAAAAAAATTTAGATTCAATAAACATTTTTGGCAACCTCGGCCACACTTTTGGATGCGTTGATTGAATAAAAATGAATACTAGGCACCCCGTGGGCTATCAAATCCTTGGCCTGCGCTGTGCACCACTCTATTCCGCACTGTTCAGCCTGCTCGTTGGTCTGACATTTGGACATTTCGGACACAAAATTCTGAGGAATATCGATGTGGAAAGTCTTTGGTATGACAGACAATTGAGAGACCCTCTTCAAAGGCTTAAGCCCAGGAATAATAGGGACATATATGCCATTTTCGCGACATTTATCGACAAACTGATAAAACTTCTGGTTATCGAAAAACATCTGCGTTACAATATATTTTGCCCCATTTTGCACCTTTTGCTTAAGGAAGTTCATATCAGATTCCATATTAGGAGCCTCTTCATGCTTTTCTGGATAACCTGCAACACCATAAGTAAAAGGAGAACTCATTGTGTAGGCATGTGGAGTTCCGTCGACGAACTGTCCGTCGTTGAACTTGTTGATTTGCAACTGCAATTCTGTTGCATGAGAATAGCCGTTTGGATCTGGCGTGAATCTTTTATCCTGCGGAGCCTTGTCGCCACGCAGAACAAGCAAGTCATGTATACCAAGAAAGTTCAAGTCAATCAGCACATACTCAGTTTCCTCCCTAGAAAAGCCACTGCACAGGATGTGAGGGACAACTGGGATATTGAACTTGTTCATAAGAGCAGCGGCAATGGCGACTGTGCCAGGACGGCGTCGTAGAGTTTCGCCCTTGAACAAACCATCAGGAGTGGAACGGTAGACCAGTTCGCTGCGGTGTGTGGTTATATTGATGTATTTAGGGTCAAACTCTTTCAGTCTTTCGACAGTTGAGAAAATAGCGTCGAGATTCTTACCCTTTTCTGGAGGACAAATTTCGAAAGAGAAAGCTGTTTTTTTTGACTTTGTAATAGAATCTAGAATCATAAATTCAGAAGACCGCAATGAAGAAGTTTAAAGGATCTGACCACAGAAACTCCGAAAATGCGAATTATTTATAAATTATAGTAATCCTCGAGAGACATGTTGGCGAGTTTAGAAGCATCATACTCGTTAACCTCGCCATTTTCGCAATGCAGGACCCTTCCTGGGAACATATTCACCCACCTCATATTGTGGGTTGCCATGACAACAGTTGTTCCGTTCTTTGCGACCTGATAAATCAAAGACATCAGTTCATGTCCTGTGTGAGGGTCAAGATTGCCCGTTGGTTCGTCGGCAAGGAGCACCTGTGGACTGTTGATCAAGGCTCTTGCGATTACCACCCTCTGCTGCTCACCGCCCGAAAGTTCATGCGGCATTTTATAGCCTTTGTTTTCCATGCCCACGAAGTGCAACACCTCAGATATACGTGTTTCGATTTGTTTTTTGTCTGAAGTATCAGTGGCACGTAGCACAAAAGCAAGATTGTCATCAACAGACCTGTCGGACAGCAATTTAAAATCCTGGAACACCATGCCTAGTTTTCTGCGCAGAAATGGTATATCCTTTTCCCTCAAAGAGTTAAGATTGTAGTCAAGAATAGAAGCGCTGCCATCAGAGACCAAAGCATCTGCATAAAGAGATTTAAGCAAAGTTGACTTGCCGCTGCCCGAACGTCCAATCAAATAGACAATTTCGCCCTTGTCTGCTATAAGATTCACATTGCGCAAAACCTTCACAGCGCCATAGGTGACGGACACGTCAGAAAATTTTATGACATGCTCCATATGCGATTATTCTGGTTTATGTCTGTTATGCAACTCATTGACAACATCCTCAATTCTGAGATTTTTCTCAGTAAGGAGAACCATCAAATGGTACATCAGGTCAGCACTTTCGGCAATAAACTTTTCATTTGAGCCATTTGTGGCATTGATGACAGTATCGACCGCCTCCTCGCCCACCATTTGAGCCATTCTGTTAAGACCATCCTTGAAGAGAGAAGTTGTGTATGAACCATCAGGCATCTCCTTTTTCCTCTTTTCGATAAACGACTGAAGGTAAGGAAGGAAATTTATGTCGGCCTTATTATCTTCGCCCCAACAATTGTCAGTGCCCTTGTGGCAGACCGGTCCGACAGGATTGACACGAACAAGAAGAGTATCATTGTCGCAATCGGCCTTAATAGAAACCAGATTAAGGAAATTGCCTGAAGTTTCGCCCTTAGTCCAAAGAGTATTTCTTGTTCTGCTGAAGAAAGTGACCTTGCCAGTCTCAAGAGTGACCTTCAGAGCCTCTCTGTTCATAAAACCGAGCATAAGCACATTTCTTGTAACATTATCTTGAATGATAGCCGGAACCAAACCGCCAAGCTTATCAAAATCTAAATCAGTATTGAAATCCATAAAACAAAATAAATCAAGCCATCAATTTTTGCAAATCAGTCATAGATATGCGTCCCTCGTAGATTGCCTTTCCTGTGATAACAGCAGGTACATTGGCATCGTTGAGAGCCTCTATATCGGCAACAGAGCTAACACCACCACTGGCAATCAGGAACAAATCAGGATATTCGGCAAGGATTTTCTTATAGAGTTCTACCGAAGTTCCCTGCAGCATGCCATCCTTGCTTATATCAGTGCATATAACCTTGGAAATTCCCTTAGATTTATACCCGCCAATAAAAGGCAGAAGATCAGATTCTGTTGTTTCAAGCCACCCGCCGACTGCAATTTTTTCGTCTTTAACATCAGCGCCGAGAATAATCTTCTCTCCGCCGAATTTAGAAATCCACGAAGAAAAAACAGAAGGGTCTTTAACAGCAATGCTGCCACCAGTAACCATTGAGGCGCCACTGTTAAAAGCTATTCTCAGGTCATCATCAGACTTCAAACCGCCACCGAAATCAATCACCAAAGAAGTGTGAGAAGCGATATTCTCCAGCACCTTGTAGTTGACAATATGCTTTGCCTTAGCTCCGTCCAAATCAACCAGATGAAGTCGGCGAATGCCTGCATCTTGAAACTGCTTGGCAACCTCTAGAGGATTTTCGTTATAAATTTTCTTTTGGTCGTAATCGCCCTTAGAAAGGCGCACGCATTTGCCGTCGATAATATCAATAGCTGGGATAATTTCAATCATATCAGAATCACTTTACGAGTTTGAACGTTTTAGACTCCTGTCCGAACTGAACTTTAAGAATATAGACACCTTTTGACAAAGAAGATGTGTACATCACAGAAGGATTGAAACCCTCGACAGCAACGCTCATCAGGATATTGCCCAGAGCGTCGTACAGCACAGCGGTTGCGTTACCCGCATAATTGATTTCGACAGGGTCAATGACAATATAATCATCAAACAATGTAGGATAAACATTGAACATCGAGCAGCGAGTCTCCTTGACATCAGAGTCAACAGGATCCATAGAAGCGACCAAATTAGCAATGGCGGCAATAAAAGGAGCGTTGTAGTCGCAGCCGCCTTCGGTTTCAGTGAAACCAGAGCCACTCTCGATGAGATTTCCGAAAACTCCGGTAGAGGAAGGTCCACCTATCACGCCACCACTGGCGAACATGAAATCAGCCGTATTTTTCACGCTTGAAACAGGATTATCATTACGTCCCATTGCATTGCGGTGGTGTATTCTGTGAGTCATATCGCCCTTGTAGCCATGCAGGAAAGTATGTCCAAACTCGTTAGTGCCAAGAATGTAATCAACGACTCTACGATTAAAGTTGCGAGCAGAAGTCAAATCGTTCTCAGTGTCAGAGATCACGCCATCATCAATCAGTTTAATGTAGAGAGCTGCAGCAGTGGCACCGCCCAAAGCGAGTTTGTTGGTACCCCAAGTACTTGTGTAATAAGGGAAACCATTGCTATTGCTTTTTCCATTGACAAGATGCAAGTTGAAAACATTCTTCTTCAAGAAGTCAGAAATCTTTCCACCTGAGCCATTCCCGGCAAACTGGTCTGCCTTGACGATATAATAGTAGGCATAATCAGACATTGTGTCCCAAGCCAAAGGAGAGTTTGACTCCCACTTGCCATTCAAATACTCCTCAGCCTCGGTAAGGTAAGAAACCTCACCAGTCAGACTGTAAAGAAGAATTGCAGCAAGACTCAATTCGTCAGTCCACTCGCTGTTAGGAGAAGAATAAAATTCAGGAATAGAAGCCTGAGAATCCTTATGGTTCTTTGCATAGGAGTAGGCCTTAAGGGCAGCCTCTTTACACTTTTGCTGATAAGCAGCATCTGGATAATGCATAGCCATAAGAGAAAGAGCAGAAGAATAGTTTGCCGCCTGAGGTCCGCCCTTTTCGGATGTAGTCCATACGGCACGAGGATCTCCGCCCTGGTCGACAGAAAGGTCAGACTGGTAAGAAGAAGTTACCCAACAGTTATGGTCGCACGAATTGCCAACATAATAAACAAAAGTATTGTCGTCAATAAAAGACTTTATGAAATAGTCTGTTGCAATTTTTGCCTCGTCGAGCACATCTGGAACCGAATTGGCGCTGCCGTAGGATTCGTCGTAATTGTCTTGAAAAGCTTCAGGCCAAATATCGTAGGCGATAAGCAAAGAAGTAGCCGCATAACCCATAGTAGTGGCAACCTTGATGTGGTCGCCACAATCATGCCAACCACCAGCAAGGTCATAAGAGCCATTAGAGCCTCCATTAACTGCGCCCTGCCCATCCTTGAGGTGACAATATTTTTTTGTAACATTGGGATTGTCGACGAGCATCCAGTTATTTGTGTTGCCACATCTCTGACCACCAAAGAATTTCAGACCCATATTCAGAGCCTCTCTATAATCGGAAGAAGAGAAAGCGGATGAGTATGAAGTATAATCGTAAGCCAAAGCATTTTGTCCGCACAATAGAACAGAAGGGACAAGTATCTTAAAGAAATTCTTCATCATTTAAAAAAGTGAATATTATCACAAAGTTACGATTGAAAAGCGAGATTTGAAAACCACAGCGAAAAAAAAGAAAACAAAAAAAGGCACCCTTAAAGAAGAGGGTGCCCTTAAAACATATGAATATAAGTTTAGAAATCTGCTGTTTTAGGAGTACGTGGGAACGGAATCACATCGCGTATGTTGGCCATACCAGTAACGAAGAGCAGAAGACGCTCGAAACCAAGACCGAAACCTGAATGAGGACAAGTTCCAAACTTGCGAGTGTCGAGATACCACCACATATCCTTCATAGGTATGTTCAGTTCCTGAATGCGAGCAAGAAGCTTGTCATAATTTTCCTCACGCTCTGAGCCACCAATAATCTCACCAATTGAAGGGAAGAGCACATCCATAGCACGAACTGTCTTTCCGTCATCATTCTGCTTCATGTAGAACGCCTTGATTTCCTTTGGATAGTCAGTCAAGATAACTGGTTTTTTGAAGTGCTGTTCAACAAGGAAACGTTCATGCTCTGAAGCCAAATCGCAGCCCCAGAATACAGGGAACTCGAACTTATGACCTTTAGCGACAGCATCCTCAAGGATTTTTATACCTTCAGTGTATGGCAAACGAACGAAAGGTCCATCGAGCACACCCTTCAATCTTTCAATAAGAGTATTGTCGATCATCTTGTTCAAGAACTCCAAATCGTCTTGGCAGTTGTCAAGAGCCCATTTCACGCAATACTTAATGAAATCCTCAGCAAGGTCCATATTGTCGTAGATGTCATTGAAGGCCACCTCAGGCTCAATCATCCAGAATTCGGCAAGATGACGAGGAGTATTTGAATTTTCGGCACGGAAAGTAGGGCCGAAAGTGTAGATAGAGCCTAGAGCAGTTGCTCCAAGTTCGCCCTCGAGCTGACCAGAAACAGTGAGGCTGGCCATTTTTCCGAAGAAATCATCATCATAGATGATGCTGCCATTTTCGTCCTTCTTCAGGTCATAAAGATTCTTTGTTGTGACCTGGAACATCTGTCCGGCACCCTCACAGTCAGAGGCTGTAATAAGAGGAGTGTGGAAATAGAAGAAGCCGCGATCATGGAAGAACTTGTGAATGGCGATTGCCATGTTGTGACGAATGCGGAAGACTGCACCAAAAGTGTTTGTGCGTGGACGGAGATGTGCTATTTCGCGAAGATATTCGAAAGAGTGTCCTTTTTTCTGCAAAGGGTACTCATCTGGGTCAGCCTTACCATAAATTTCAATATTCTCGGCTTGAATTTCTACAGACTGTCCTTTACCCTGAGACTGAACAAGAGTGCCGACAACACTTAGGCAAGCACCTGTTGTTACGTCTTTAATCAAGGATTCATCAAACTTGTCTGTGTCGGCAACGATTTGTATATTATTTATAGTAGAACCATCATTGAGTGCAATAAAATTGACATTTTTATTGCCTCTTTTTGTACGAACCCAGCCTTTGACATTGATTTTCTCGCCATAAGCAGTAGACTTGACTGCATCAACGATTTTAGTTCTACGTAATTCCATATTAAAGAAATAATTATTTGTATAAAATACTGTCTTAAAGAAAAAGCCCAACCATAAAAGACATCAGGCTCTGCAAAATTATAACAAATAGAGCAAGAGATGTATAAAATTGCAAAAAAATAATTGCTGATTAGGAGAATGTAAGGCTAAAAAAATCACTATATACGTGTAGCCGTAATGTATGACAAAAAAAGCCGTCGTCCGAATCCGGACGACGGCCAAAATTATTTAGAGTTAACTAAATTACTTTGAGTAAAGTTCGATCTCAACACGACGGTTCTTAGCGCGACCAGCAAGAGTAGCGTTAGAAGCGATAGGGTTAGCTGAACCATAACCGAAAGACTGTACCTTAGAAGCAGTGACACCCTTGTTAACCAAGTATGCCTTTACAGAAGCAGCACGGTCCTTAGAAAGCTGAAGGTTCTTAGCAGCCTGACCTGAGTTGTCAGTGTATCCCTTAAGGATAACAGACCAATCGTTGTGAGACTTAAGAAGAGTTGCAAGACCATCAAGAGAAGAGTAAGAAACCTGCTTGATAATAGCTGAGTTAGTCTCGAACTCCAACTGAGAGAATGCAGTCTTGATGATTTCGTCCTCTTCCTTAGTAGGAGTGTAACGAACAGCTGGCTTAGAATCCTTGATGTGCTTGTTCAAAGAATCCTGAGTAGCCTTCAACTCATCCTGAAGAGACTTGATAGCCTTGTTCTGGTTAACGATCTGATCCTCAAGACGAGAAGTCATCTCCTGGCACTGACGCTTCTGCTCATCGAGCAATGGAGTCAAATCAGGAACTTCAACCTTTGGCTCGTAGTCAACAAGCGCTATGTTGCGAACATTGTTCTCGCCACCGAACTTGTAACGAAGACCAACGTTAGCAGCGAACTGGAACTTGCCACCGTCGCAAGCTGGGTGGAAGTTATCAGAAGTATAAGCGCGAGTCTCAGCACCAAGAGAAACTGCAAGAGCGTTGTTGATGTTGTACTCGAATACGAGCTGACCCAAGAAGAAAGGAGAAGCCAAGTGGCCCTTCTTTTCGTCACAAGACTGCTTGCATGAGTGATCCCACTCAGCCCAAGAGAATCCGAAACCACCATTTACATAAGTGCTGAACTTCTGCCAACCAGCAGAACGATACTTAGCCAAAAGGTTAGATGCGTTTACAGAAGCGAAGAGAGCAGCATCGTGAGCGTAGCAATCATAAGCTGACTGATTGTTGCGAACCCATGTATAGTCGATGCCAAGACCCCAAAGAGGGTTTACTGTATACTCAACCTGAGCGCCAACCTGTGGATTGTAGTCAGAGTTAGGGCCCCAGTTGCGATCATTTGATTGTGAACCAGACAATACGTTCACACCACCGTGAACCTGTAGTGACCAGTGCTTCAAGCCGTTAGAAGAAGAAGAATCAACAGAAGCTGCCTCTTCCTGAGCAAATGCGTTACCTGCAACAACAGATGCTACGAGTAAACCGAAAACTTTCTTATTCATATATTCAAATAAATTAAAATATTCGTTTTTAAAACTGCGCAAATATACGATTTTTTTTTGATTTATGTTTTAAAACATCTAAAAATGTTTCAACAAAAATTACTTACCAAGTTTCTCTTTAAGAGAAGCAAGAGCCTCGATATCGCCGAGAGTTGTCTTCTCGATAGTCAAGTTAACAGACTCAGACTTCTTTGCAGCAGCCTTCTTCTTGTTAGCTGGAGTTGAGTCGATACCCTTAGCCTCTTCCCAGATGCGAGAGTGAGAAAGACCGATGTGGTGAGTATCCTTGTTGAACTCAATAACCTTGAATGACATCTTGTCGCCAACCTTTACAGGTGCGCCGTCTTCCTTAGCAAGCTGCTTGTTGAAAGCGAAGCCCTCAACGCCATCAGCCAAAGTGATGACTGCGCCCTTATCCTTCATCTCAGCAACTGTACCCTCGTGAACTGTGTCAACAGCATAAGTATCAACATATGCATCCCAAGGATTCTCCTCGAGCTGCTTGTGGCCAAGGCTGAGACGACGGTTCTCCTTGTCTATCTCAAGAACTTTAACCTCAATGCTATCACCGATCTTAGTGAAATCTGATGGGTGGCCCAACTTCTTAGTCCATGAAAGGTCAGAAATGTGGATCAAGCCGTCAACGCCTTCCTCAAGTTCAACGAATACGCCGAAGTTAGTGAAGTTGCGAACCTTTGCAGTGTGGACTGAGCCAAGAGCATACTTAGTTTCGATAACCTCCCATGGATCTGGCTTAAGCTGCTTGATACCCAAAGAGATCTTGCGCTCCTCGCGGTCGAGAGTAAGGATAACAGCCTCTACCTCGTCGCCAACCTTCAGGAAGTCCTGAGCGCTGCGCAGGTGCTGAGACCAAGACATTTCAGAAACGTGGATAAGACCCTCGATGCCTGGAGCGATTTCAACGAATGCGCCATAGTCTGCCATAACGACAACCTTACCCTTAACCTTGTCACCAACCTTGAGGTTAGGATCAAGAGCATCCCAAGGGTGTGGAGTAAGCTGCTTCAAACCGAGAGCGATACGCTTCTTCTCGTCGTCGAAGCTGAGGATAACGACCTGAAGCTTCTGGTCAAGAGAAACGATCTCTTCAGGGTGCTGAACGCGGCCCCAAGAAAGGTCAGTGATGTGGATAAGGCCATCAACACCGCCGAGGTCGATGAACACACCGTAAGAGCAGATGTTCTTAACAGTACCCTCAAGGATCTGACCCTTCTCGAGCTTAGAGATGATCTCCTTGCGCTGCTGCTCAAGTTCAGCCTCGATAAGAGCCTTATGAGAAACGACAACATTACGGAACTCCTGGTTGATCTTAACGACCTTGAATTCCATAAGCTTGCCTACGAATACATCATAATCACGAATTGGCTTAACGTCGATCTGAGAACCTGGAAGGAATGCCTCGATACCGAATGCGTCAACGATCATACCGCCCTTAGTGCGGCACTTGATAGTACCCTTGAATACCTCGTTGTTCTCAAGAGCCTCGTTAACACGCTGCCAAGCCTTAGCAGCACGAGCCTTCTTGTGAGAGAGGATCAGCTGACCCTTCTTGTCCTCCTGGCTCTCGATGTAGCACTCAACCTCGTCGCCGACCTTAAGATCTGGGTTGTAGTGGAACTCGCTCTTTGAGATGATACCGTCTGACTTGTAGCCAACGTTAACAACAACCTCGCGGTTGCTGATAGAGATAACCTTACCGACAACGACCTCAGCATCCTTCAATGCGCCAAGAGTCTCGTTGTACTTCTTCTCAACCTCAGCCTTGTTGATTTCAGCTGAGCCATTTTCGTACTCGTCCCAGTTGAAATCGTCAACTGGCTTTACGTTTTTTGTTAATTCACTCATTTTGTTTTGTAAAATTTTTATTAGTCGTTAGACAATATGTTGATGAAAAATCGCGCAAAGTTAGAAAATATTATTGGTTTAAAGAAATTTTAGATTGAAATATTGATATTTAGGTCAGAAAAAAGGGTCAGAAAAGGACATAAAGAGTAAATTTGCATAGAAAAGAGAAATAAAAATGAGTGAATTCAAGCTTACCATATTAGGCAGAGGTTCTGCCCTACCGACAAAAGTCTCGATGCAGCCGTCGCAAATACTTGAACATAATGAGAAACTGATGCTGATTGACTGCGGAGAGGGAACACAGATAAGCATAAGAAGGCTTGACGTCAGGATATCAAGGCTTAACGACATCTTCATTTCACATCTTCACGGAGACCACTGTCTGGGAGTCATTGGACTGCTGTCATCATTCGGCATGATGGGAAGAAGAACAGGTCTGACAATCCATTGCCACCCCGAGTTTGAAGAATTCTTGAAAATGCAGATAAAATTCTTTGGAGGAGAGCTTGGTTATGACCTGAAATTCAACACATTTTCGCCATTCAAAACGAGTGTAATATACCAGGAGAAGAAACTTAAAGTCACAGCGTTTCCTTTGAAGCACAGCATACCGACAAGCGGTTTTCTGTTTGAAGAGACAGGAAAAGAGCCTCACCTTATAAAAGAGAAAATAGACTTTTATGGTGTGCCGATAAGCAAATATGCAGATATAATAAACGGAGAGGATTTTGTCACAGAAAATGGTTTTGTGATTCCAAACAATCAGTTAACAAGACCAGCAACACCTCCAACTAAATATGCATACTGCAGTGACACAATGTACACCGAAAAAAATCTGGAACTGTTGAAAGGAGTTGACTGTCTATATCACGAATCAACATTTTTGGAGGAGGACAAAGCAAGAGCTAAGGAGACAATGCACAGCACAGCAGCACAAGCCGGAAAATTTGCAAAACTATCCGAGGCGAAAAAACTTCTGCTGGGTCATTTTTCGTCGAGATATAAGAATTTAGAAAAATTCAAGGAAGAAGCTATGCAGGAGTTTGAAAACACAGAGATAGCGGAAGAAAGAAAGACATATATATTTGGTCAGTAAAACAAACACCCCCCATAACGCAACAAAAGCCCTGAGGAATCGTCCTCAGGGCTTTTAAATTTCAGCTACATTATATGTCGTCAGTTGACCATTTTCTTGTATGTATTGGAATATTCAATAAATTCCTCATAGGAGCCATTAAACACATCCAAATCGACCTGTGATTTTATTCCGTTTGCATATCCATGTTCCGAGAATTGCCAGAAGAGCCAATTCTGATGCGAGACAGGAGGTTCGTCTGTGTATCTGGCAATCCAGAATTTGTAGAGCTTCATATTGTCTGACAAATCCTTAAGATGAGAATTATCTGAGGCATAAACGATAGGAGTAACGCCTGTTTTCTTTGCTACAATACTAAGCCACTCCTCGGCGAGTTTCACAAAGCGGCGTCGAGCCTTAACGGTTTTTAGTTTGTCATAAATGCCCTTCTCGAAATCGAGTATAGGCGGAAAATCAAGTGTTTTCACATCAATTTCGGACAGGAACATCTCGGCCTGCTCCTCGGCGGAAAAATCCGGTGTAAGCAAATGATAGGCACTGACAAGATATCCATGCTTTTTTGCGAGCGAGAAGTTCAAAGGGAAATATGGGTCGGTCCCGGTGTTTCCCTGAGTGGCCTTTAGGAACATAAAACACACATCAGAATAATTGCCATCCTTGGTTTTTGAGACCCGCAGATTTTCCCATTCAATGTCGGACTGGTATTTGCTGACATCAATTCCATATACGCTATACCCAGGTATCAGAGGTTCCTTGAAAGACTTCTGCACAGACACGGCCTTTGTTATCATCCTGCTTCGGAAAGAATCGGAGAACACGAACAAAGCTCCGACCCCCAGAATCAGGACAAGAACTGCGACCAGCACATAGCGAAGAGATTGCGTCTCGCTCAATGTAGCCTTAGGTCTTGATTTGGCTGAGTTTTTTGAATTAGTCCTTTTTGATTTGGCCATAAAAAATCATTACAAAACAATAGCGACGAGAATCACAACTTTATGATAATCGTCGCCATTGTGTATTATAAGATTGTGATTAGAAACTTGTCTTCAAGATTTCGAAGGCTTTGCTCAAGCCATCAACATTCTTTCCGCCTGCCTGTGCGAAGAAAGGCTGACCGCCGCCGCCGCCCTGAATCTCCTTAGCAGCATTCTTAACCAGAGCAGGTGCATTAAATCCAGCCTGAACCATAGCATCGCTGATTGCGAGAGTCAGAGTTGGCTTGCCATCGTATCTTGTAGCAGCGATGAAAGCGAACTTATCCTTGAGATCATTTCTCACCTGGAAGGCAAGAGACTTCACCTGGTCGGCAGGAATATCTGCGCCACAAGGCAAAGCGATCATCTTAATACCATTGACCTCGACAGCCTCTTTGATGAGACGTTCCTTTTGTTGCAGAATCTTTTCGTGGATGAAGTTCTCGACCTGTTTTTTCAAGCCAGCATTTTCGTCGACTGCTTTCTGAATAGTCTGCACAAGATTAGGAGTATTGTTGAACATCTCCTTCAGGCTGCGTACTGCATCCTGCAGACCGTCGAACAGAGCCTCAGCCTTCTCTGCGGTCACAGCCTCAATACGTCTTACACCAGCAGCGACAGATGCCTCGCTGATAATTTTTATCATACCGATTGAGCCAGTGGCAGCCACATGTGTTCCGCCGCAGAACTCGATGCTAGGTCCATATTTAACGACGCGAACCTTGTCGCCATACTTCTCTCCAAACAAAGCCATTGCTCCAAGTTTCTGAGCATCGGCAATAGGCATAGCCCTTTCTTCCCACAAAGATATGTTCTGACGGACCATTTTGTTAGCTATTTTTTCGACCTGACGAAGTTCCTCGTCAGTCACCTTTTGGAAATGAGAGAAGTCGAAACGCAAGCTATCAGGAGTTACGAGAGAGCCCTTCTGCTCGACATGAGTTCCGAGTACCTGACGCAAAGCATAATCAAGCAAATGAGTTGCAGTGTGATTATTTGAGATTGCCTGTCTGCGATCAGCATCGACAGCCACATGCATTGCAGCATTTACATCCTTAGGCAAAGACTTAGTCAGGTGAATAGAAAGGTCATTTTCCTTTTTTGTATCAATTATAGCAATCTTTTCGCCATTAGCCTCGATTGAGCCTGTGTCGCCGACCTGACCACCCATTTCTGCGTAGAAAGGAGTCTGCTCGAACACAATCTGGAAAAGAGACTGATTTTTCTGCTTAACGCTGCGGTATTTCAAGATGCGAGTGTCGGCCTCGAGTGAATCATAACCGATAAACTTAGACTCGCCATCAGAAAGGATAATCCAGTCGCCGGTTTCGACAGAAGCAGCGTTGCGTGCTCTTTCCTTCTGTTTATTCATCTCGACGTTGAACTCCTCCTCGTTTGCAGTCATTCCCTTCTCGCGAAGGATAAGCTCTGTCAAATCAAGAGGGAATCCGTATGTATCATACAGAGTGAAAGTTTCCTTACCGCTGATTTGCGATTTGCCGGCAGCCTTAGCATCGGCCATAACCTTGTCGAGCAGTTTGATACCATTTTCAAGAGTACGCAAGAAAGAATCCTCCTCCTCCTTGATGACCTTTGTTTCGAGTTCCTGCTGAGCCTTAATTTCAGGATAAGCCTCGCCCATGCTCTCAACGACAGCCGGCACCAGTTTATACAAGAAAGCATTTCTCTGGCCAAGGAAAGTATATCCGTATCTTACGGCACGTCTCAGGATACGACGAATAACATATCCTGCCTTAGCGTTGCTAGGGAGCTGACCGTCGGCCACTGAGAACACCAGAGTTCTGATGTGGTCAGCAATAACACGCATGGCAATGTCAGTTTCCTTCTGCTTACCATAAACATTGTCGGTTATGCGACCAATTTCCTTCAACAGCGGCTGGAACACATCAGTGTCATAGTTTGACTGCTTGCCCTGCAGGGCCATGCAAAGGCGTTCGAAACCCATACCTGTGTCAATAACCTTTGCTGGCAAAGACTCAAGTGAGCCATCGGCCTTGCGGTTGTATTGCATAAACACAAGATTCCAAATTTCGATAACCTGCGGATTATCCTTATTGACGAGGTCACGTCCTGGAGTTTTTGCCTTTTCCTCGTCGGAACGCAAATCTATATGAATTTCGGAGCAAGGACCGCAAGGGCCTGTATCGCCCATCTCCCAGAAGTTGTCATGTTTGTTGCCATTGATGATATGGTCAGCGGGCAAATATTTCTCCCAGAAGCTAGCAGCCTCGTTATCACGGTCAAGACCTTCAGCCTTTGATCCCTCGAATACAGTTGCATAAAGATTCTTTTTGTCAAGTTTCAGAACATCGACAAGGAACTCCCATGCCCAAGAGATTGCCTCCTGCTTGAAATAATCTCCGAAAGACCAGTTGCCGAGCATTTCGAACATTGTGTGGTGGTAAGTGTCGTGTCCCACCTCTTCCAAGTCATTATGTTTACCGCTGACGCGCAAACATTTCTGAGAGTCGGCACATCTTTTGCTGACAGGCACCTGGTTGCCAAGGATAATATCCTTGAACTGGTTCATACCAGCATTAGTAAACATAAGTGTAGGGTCATTCTTGACGACCATTGGAGCAGAAGGAACAATTCTATGTTCCTTTGAAGCGAAGAAATCCAAGAAGGATTTACGAATCTCTTTTGCAGTAAGCATTATGATAAGTTATTTTTTTCCATTCAAAAAAGCCTTGCAGCAAGGCACATTCTGCAAAATTATATAAAAAATAAGGTTAGCAAACAAAAAAAAGGAGAAAATGAGATTTCATAGGAATAAAAAAAGGGCCTGCATTTTTCGCAGGCCCCTCTGTTCTTATAAGTATGCAATCACGAATGATTACTTATTCCAAGCATTTACTATTTCGCCGATATACATAACATGAGGTGCATCGCCGTCTTTGTAGAAGCTTCTGCATTCAGGATCTATATCGTTGACATTGATAATTTGAGAATATAACTTCTTGCACTCAAACACCATGTTTGCCTGCGAGAATATAGGGTTTCCAAGTTCAGAGAACACGACTTCGAGTCCAGAGTTCTTAATCTTATCCTCGTTTCTGCCAGAATGTGAGCCCATATAATTCAGTTTATCGCGGAAATCCTCTGAAAAAGTTGAGACAGTGAAATATTTATTGTTTGTCATGAACTCATTTGTGTATCTGTTTGTTCTCACATAAACAGTAATCACGTTGCGTTCCAATCCCCACAAATTTCCGATTTCGCCCCATCCAATAGTCATGGCATTGAACTTAGAGCTGTCTCCGGCAGCAAGAAGCATCCAATCCTTTCCGAACAGAGTGAACGGATTTTGTCTGAATCTGAGTTGAGGAGCAAAAGGCTTCAGCTTTTGTTCAGGCTTAACAGCGAGCTTATCACTCAAGCTATCAGAGAAAACGCCATAGGTTACGTTTTCCTCGTTCCATTTATCCTTTGGCTTATTTTCGCCAGCAGGATATCCCACCGGAATAACAGCCAAAGGAATCAGATTTTCAGGAAGATTCATCAAAGAAGACAAAGCCTTGACTCTTGACATTTCCGGATAAATGCCAGTCCAGACGGCGCCAAGTCCGAGCGCGTTTGCGGCCAAAAGAATATTTTGAGTTGCAGCAGAAGCATCTTGAATCCAGAAATCCTTTCCGTTTCCATCGAGCGCCTTGTTCATGTTGCCACAGACCATAATCGCCAAAGGAGCGTTAGCAGCCATTGAAGCATTTGGGCAAGAATCGGCGATAGCCTTAAGCACATTCTTCTGATTGATAACGACAAAATGCCAAGGCTGTTTATTCACGGCAGAAGGGGCAGCCATTGCAGCACGCAGCAATGTTTTCACATCTTCATCAGGAACCGGTTTATCAAGATACTCGCGTACGCTTGTTCGTGTCATTATATTCTGGATAGCAACATCCTTGCAGTCGGTCTTGCAACAAGAAGACAACATGACAAAAGGGATTGCCATTGCAATCAATCTAGTGAAATTCATATTCATTTAATCAGCTAATTTATGTTCCTTAAGTTCAAAGTCGCGACCCAGGTATTTTTCTCTTACGATAGGATTATCAGCAAGTTCACGAGGAGTGCCCTGAGCAAAAATTTTTCCTTCGGCAAGCATGTATGCACGGCTTGTTATGGAAAGAGTTTCGTCCACATTATGGTCTGTAATCAAAATGCCGATATTTTTTTGTCTTAGTTTCCACACAACATCCTGAATCTCTTGAACAGCGATAGGGTCGACACCAGCAAAAGGCTCGTCGAGCATTATAAATTTAGGTTCAATAGCAAGACATCTTGCAATTTCAGTACGGCGACGCTCACCACCCGAAAGTCTGTCGCCGAGGTTTGTTCTGACATGAGCAAGATTAAATTCGCGGATAAGGCTCTCAAGTTTTTCCTTCTGATAATCTTTTGAGAAATTAGTCATTTCAAGAACGGAGCGTATATTGTCCTCGACGGTCATTTTTCTGAAAACAGAAGCCTCTTGAGCCAAATATCCGATACCGATTTGCGCACGTTTATAAACAGGGAACTTTGTTATATTGGTGTCATTAAGAAAAATCTCACCGCCATTTGGCACCACCAGACCTGTGGTCATGTAGAAAGTGGTAGTTTTTCCGGCTCCATTAGGTCCGAGCAATCCCACGATTTCGCCCTGAGACACATTTATGGAAACATCGTTAACAACGACACGCTCGCCGTATTTTTTAAACAGATGTTCGGTACGCAAAGTCATGCGAGTGCCGTTGGCCGAAGAATTGCCCGACTGAACATTATCTAAATTTGAATCCATTGCAATTTGAACTCTTATGTTTTATAAAACAGACCAAGCATGGTCACAATTATCGTACAAATTTAAACAAAAAAACAAGACACTAAAACAAATGCTTAGTCTATAAGCAGACATTAGTTAGTTTTAGTGGAGGTTAGATTCCACAAAACCAATTTATGGGGACAGCCTTAAAATATATTGAGCGCAAAACATTAAATTTGCAAAGCGGACCAGAAAACAGAAAAAAAAATGGCTCTATCGGAAATCGAGAAACACTACAACAAACACAATGAGGACCTCCGCCTGCTGCGGAGACACGGTATTGTGGAGTTTGAGACCACAATGCACCACTTGCACCGTTACCTAGAACACGGTCATAAAGTTCTTGATGTGGGAGCCGGTTCCGGCCGTTATGCTTCGGCTTTGATGAAAGAAGGATATACGGTGAAAGCTGTTGAGCTGGTAAAGAGAAATATCAATGATTTTTTGAAACGCGACCCCAAAGCCGACGTTGTGCAAGGAGACGCCAGGAACATGCCATTCATAGAAAGCTCATGGGCGGACATTACGCTGCTGCTGGGTCCGCTCTATCACCTGATTGGCGATTCGGACAAGTTGAAAGCATTGGCAGAAGCAAAGCGTGTCACCAAACCAGGAGGGTTGATACTTGTTGCCTATCTGATGAACGAATACAGCATTCTTTCGTACTGCTTTGACGAAGAACGAATAACAGGCCTTATGTCGAACGGATTTGTAGACAGCGAATACCACGTCCGCACGTCGGAAAACGAGCTGTATGACTATGTGAGGCTGGAAGACATTGACAGACTAGACAAAGAAGCCGGTCTTGAACGAATAAGCATATTCTCGCCCGATGGAGCGGCCGACTATATGCGTACACGTCTGAACAAGATGAGCGAAGATACATTCAGCCGTTTCATAGATTACCAAAAACACATATCAGAACGAAGCGACCTAATCGGAGCTGGCAGCCACGTTGTTGACGTTGTGAGATGTCCGCTATGAAAAAATATTCGTTTTTTCGTGATGACGTGGTATCAATAAAACACTCTACTTTTTTATATCAGAATCAAGTTTGAAAGAGAAAGGAAGAAGGGATTCTACCGAATTCAGGATGAATGTCCTTTTCTTGCCATAGAGTATTATCTTGAGTTTAAGATTTGAATCTGCGAATTTACGTTCGACCTGGAACATAACCTGTGCACAAGCCCCACAAGGAGTTATAGGATCGTCAAGGAAATCACCGTCAGAAAAAGCCGCAATAGCGATTGCTGTTATTGGGATATCGGGGAACTGGGCACCGGCAGAAAAAATAGCCGTGCGTTCAGCACACAATCCGCTTGGGAAAGCATCATTTTCCTGATTGCAGCCCTTGACCACCTCACCATTAGCCAAAAGAACGGCAGCACCCACAGAGAAATGAGAGAAAGGAGAATAAGAAGCAGAAGTCGCACATTTGGCATTATTGACCAGCATCAAGTCCTCGGCAGAAAGCTCAGACTCACTGAGTTCTGCATATTCTATAATTTTTTTCAGTTGTTTCATAACATTCGTCTTTAGGCGGCCTCTGCAAACCGGACCTTCTGTAATGCGGCTTTTCAAAGTCAGCATTTTCCAGATTTATTTTCCAAAACCAATTCACATGGCCGCAATTAACCTAATTCATACATAAAGATGAAAAAAAAATGGCAGAAAAAGAAAAAAGCTCTCCTAAAAAGAAGAACCTTTTTAATACAAAAGAATCAAACGATTCACTTTATAACTAATGTTTTCGAAATTGTTTTTCCGTTTTTCTGAGAGACCTTCAAAACATATACGCCGCCATCTAAATGGGATATATCCTGAACCGGACTCACATTGGATATGACCATAGTGCCGTCTGCCGCATATAATTCAGCACTGCAGTTTTCATCTAAACCGTCGATAAAGACAACGTCGGAAGCAGGATTAGGGAACAACATAAACCTTGAAGCATTAACGACGTTGGAACATGATTCAGTTGAATCAATTGCCGTGAATGTGATATTATCAATATTGCAATAAGAGCCTGCAATGTATAGTTTCAAGATATGAGAGCCAGGAAGAATATCTTCTGTAGTATCAACAACAGAAGTGTAAGCCGTCCAGCTGCCAGTATTTGGCACCTCAACAAAATCAGAAACAGGCATATCGTCGACATACAAGATAAAACCAGAGCCATCCAATCCAGAAGCCACATTTGCCGAGAACTGGTATTTAGCATTTTTAAGGACATCAACAGTATACTCAACCCACTCACCCTTTAGAGTCCACCCCAAAGCGTAGGAATCAGAAGAAAGATAAGCAATATCTACATCCTCGTTCATACGGTAAGAGTTTCCCTTGTTATCTATATCCTCATCGTGGTAAGCATATCCCTCGCCCCCCTCGTCAAAAAATTCCATTTCTACCACACCAGGAATCTGTTGAGGTGCATTATTGAAAGCAGTCTGTTCAACAAGAACACGAACCATCACAGAGTCAGAGAACACCTCTGCTCCATTGCTATCTCTTGCAATCGCATAGAAATAGTGTTTGCCAGAAGACATATCATCGCCACTGAAATTAAAATTCGCAGTTGAAGAGGAAGAAGAAGACATCAACACACCATCCATTAAGACGTCAATCGACTCAAGGCGCTTAACATCGGCTTTGACTATGACATCCACATTTTCATCTGATTTCACCTCATTGGCAGAGACTGAAATAGAAACAGAGCCACCATTAAAAGACCAGGAATCAAACTCTAAGGCACCAGAAAAGACAAAAAACAAATCGTGTATACCAGCTACGCTGTCTGTCAAACTCACATTAACATCAGAAAAAAGGCCGTCCGTGTTAGGAGCCTCGACAAAGCCTATAGTTCTGCCATTGACTGAGTCAACACAAACTTTCATTGCGCTGCCACTAGCGACAGAAGATAAACTCGCTGAGAAAGAAGAAACGCCATTGCCGAAATCAACACCAGATATGCCAATCCAGTCACCCTTGTCGGCAGAAGCGACCACTACATTTTCGCCACCAGACTTAGTATCCACGCCAGCCATCCAGGCAAAACACTCAGCCTCGTTTTTAGAAAATGCATCGACAAACTGCACTTGAGAAACACCATTTTTTGTTCCTGTGGCATAGGAAATAAGAGCGTTTGACTCGTCGACATCAATTCTGTCGACATGAGTGCAACGATATCCGCCTGAAATTCCCATCTCATTTTGCAACAACTGGGTGTGATAGAACAAATAATACTGATTATTGAATTTGACCATAGAATGGTGGTTGTTGCCATAACAATTAGAGAAGAAAGTTCCTGGATTTTTGAACATTCCGCCCACATAAGAGAAGTCTGTCATAGGGCTGCTGCTGGTCATATAAGCAATCACTGCACCACCGGGATCACTGCAGTTCCAATTAGTGCAGTAACTGTAAACATATTTGTCGCCAATTTTGTTGGCGCCAGCATCCTCAAACAGATAAGGAGGATTCAGACTGACGGGGTCACCATCCAAAGAAATCATATCGGATGAAAGCTTGGCGACTCGAGCCGTTTTGGGATAATTTTTCGCATCACCAGTGGCTCCGTCTGGCGCTCCGCCACCAAAATAAAGATAAGCGGAGCCATCATCGTCGATGAGTACGGCAGGATCAAAAAGCCAGGTCACATCAGAACAATTAGCAGTGCTTCTTGAAACCAAGGCCGAGCCAAGAGGGTCAGTCCAAGGACCAGTAGGGCTATCGGAAGTAAGCACTCCAATACCATTGGCATTATTAGCAAAATACAAGAAAAATTTTTCTTTTCCGTCGATATTTTTGTGGCAAGCAGTAGGAGCCCATGAGCAGCCAGCCCACTTTGCTGCACCCGATGCGCCAGCAGCATTTATAGGGCCATGATCGGTCCAGTTGACCATATCGGCAGAAGATATGCAATAAAGTTGCTGAATCTGGCTGTAAGTATTGTCGGCCAAGTTTCCGTCGGAATCGTATCTGAAAGAATCGTATGTCATATAGACATAAACCCGGCCATCGTAGACCATTGCATAAGGGTCGGCACCAAAATGCTGAGTCATCAGAGGATTATGGTCGGTCTGACTCTTAAACCCAGTTTTAGGAACGATGTCACTAAAAACAGAAGAAACATCGGCAGCTGAAACCGACATTATGAAAAACAACGAAACAATAAGAGAAAACTGCTTTTTTACCATTAGACAAAAAAATCAATTAGTATCATCGCCAAATGAATACATAAAAATCACTGTTGCGACAAGACAAAAGTAGCAATGCAGAATCTCTGTTGGTATAAAGAATCGTTCATTTTGTTGTATAATTCAGTCATTTTGTTGCTCTAGAAGGCAGAAAACATGAGCAAAGAAGTCGACAACAAAACAGGTCGGCATTGCATGCTGACCTACGCAAACAAACACCAGACGGAAGCAAAAAATCATTCAAGTCCAAATTACAAATGGAGTCCAAAAACTGCTTCGCTGAAAAAAAAAAATTATGCCTTTACAATTGTCATCGCTAAATAAGCCAAATAAGCAAAGAAAAGCAACAAGCCCTCAACCCTGCTCAACCTGCGCTTGGTCCACAAAAAAATCCAAAGGACAACAGACAGAACGAATTCCCACAAATAGTCGGAGCCAAACCCCACATTACTGTTACTGATAGGGCAAATGGCAGCCGATATGCCAATAACACTCAATATATTGAAAATCAGAGAGCCAATCACATTACCGATGGCCATATCAGTTTCGCCCTTACGTGCCGCACTTACAGAAGAGAACAACTCAGGGAAGCTGGTTCCCACGGCAACTATAGTCAAACCGATAAGACGGTCGGAGACGCCAGCGGCTCTTGCAATAGAGCTTGCGCCAAAAACAAGAGCCTTTGCGCCATAAACAAGAGCCACGAAAGCGAGAACAACCATAACAAAAGCCTTCCACAACGGCATTTTCCTCAGTTCAGCATCGCCCTCTGATTCAGCGTCATCTGCATCATCCTTGTTACCATAACGAACAATCCAGGCCATATAAGCCACCAGAATCAGCACAAAAAGAACGCCGTGCCAACGCTCGATAGTTCCGGACATGGCAGCAACAATGAATACGGCAGTAGCCATCAACGAAAAAGGGACATCAATCCTAAGAGTTGAAGATTTAGAAGGCACAACATTTATCATCGCCGTAATGCCCAAAATGAGGGCAATGTTGGCAATGTTTGACCCAACCACATTGCCGATTGCTATGCCAGAATTACATTCGATGGCCGCCTGTGTGCTGACCAGCAGTTCAGGCATTGAAGTGCCGAAACCCAAAATTGTCATACCAATAATCATTGGACTCAAATTGAGCCAAAAAGCAATACGCTTGGCGCCATCGACCAGACAGTCGCCACCCTTTATGAGGAATATAAAACCAAAGACGATAAGAACAACCGCAAAAATGTTCGGATAAGAATTTTGTAAATCTTGAATAAATTCCATTTTCTGTAAATAATAGAACAGGCGCAAAGTTATCAAAAGAAGCCAAATACGTTCAGCGCCTAGCAAAAATATCTCTTAATTCGCCAATAAAAAAAATCAAACGGCTACTAATAAAGCAAACTTTAGTATTTTTGCACATATTGGGAAGTATGGGTGCATTGTGCACTGAAATCATAAAATTAGGCATGAAGATAAAAGAAATAATACTTATAATATCTGCAGGACTGTTTGTAAGCACAGCTGCAGCCAGGGAAAAAAGCAAGGCATATCTGGAATATATCGACAAATACAATTCGATAGCAGTTTCAGACATGAAGACATACGGAATACCGGCCAGCATCACTTTGGCACAAGGACTGCTGGAAAGCGGTGCCGGCAAGAGCGAATTGTCGAGATTAAGCAACAACCACTTCGGTATTAAATGCCACGACTGGAAAGGGGAGAAAGTCTATTTCGACGATGACCGAAAGGGCGAGTGTTTCAGAAAATACGATGACCCGAAAGATTCGTATCGTGACCATGCTCTGTTCTTGAAAGAAAGGCCCAGATACGCATCTCTGTTCGAGCTGAAAACAACTGATTACAAAGGCTGGGCCACAGGGCTAAAGAAATGCGGATATGCAACAGATCCAAACTACGCATCGAGACTAGTAGACATCATTGAATTCTATGGTCTGAGCGAATATGACAAAGACGTCAAGGTTAAAGTCAATGTAGCCGAAGAAAAGAAAGAAAAGGAGACAAAAGAAATAAGAAAGCATTACCAGCTCAACAGCACGATGGGCAGCATAAACATGCTGTCGAGCCACAATGTGACAAAAAAAGGCAAAAAGAGCGTAGTCATAGCCGAGGCAAACGACACATACGAAAGTCTGGCAGAAGAGTTCGGCCTTAGGAAATGGGAAATCAGAAGATACAACAAAGTAAAAAAAGGGGCCACTCCTAACACTGGAGACGAAATTATAGTGAAAATTTGGTAATCGGTCTTAAAGACAAACAAGCAAAACAAGACAGAATGAAGCTACAGAAAGTAGGATACATACTATCGGCAATAATCAGCCTGACACTCGGAGCCTGTGCAAACATGGGGTCCGGTCCGCAGGGAGGTCCAAAGGACGAGACTGCGCCAAAATACATAAGCAGCACACCGACACCAGACCAAACAAATTTTGACGGAAAGAAGATAACGCTGGTATTTGACGAGTATGTTCAACTGAAAGATGCATATACAAAACTGATGGTCAGTCCGCCACTGAACAGCACCCCAAGCATAACATCAGTAGGCAAAAAAGTCACAGTTGAATGGGAGGACACTCTAAAAGAAAACACCACATACATATTTGATTTTGCCAACAGCATAGCCGACAACAACGAAGGAAATGAAATAGACAATTTCACGATAAGCTTCAGCACAGGCAGCAATCTCGACACGATGCAGATAGCAGGAAAAGTGCTGAACGCAGAAAACCTTGCGCCAATGTCGGGAGTGTATGTCGGAGCCTACACAGAAGACATTGACAGTCTTATTAGGACCAAAAAATTTGACCATGTGGCCAAGACCGATGATGAAGGAAATTTCAGAATCAAAGGATTGGCTAACAGGACATACAAAATATACGCTCTGAAGGATGAGAACAGCAACTATAAATTTGATGTGAACAGCGAAGCCATTGGAATTGTAGACATGAGGCAAACACCTTACAGGAAAGAAGAGGTGAGACTGGACACAATGTTCAAAGACTCGGTAACACCAGACAACAAGACAATAAGGACGGAAGAAATAGATACAATCATAGAGAAAAAAATTGTAAAATTCGGTCCAGACAGCCTGCTTATCAAGACATATGTGGAAAAACACCACTTGCAGAGTTTCAAAAGCATAAAGCGAGAAGAGGCAGGAAAAATAGTTGTGAACGTCGTCAGCGACGACAAGAAAACACCAGAAGTCACACTGCTTGGGACCAGAAAAAAAGACTGGTATGTGGCAGAGAAGAGCTGGACTGGAGACACCACCATTTTGTGGATAAAAGACACTCTGCTGATGGCCGAGGACACAATAAAAGTGGACGTTTTATATGAAAAAACAGACAGTCTGGAAAACTTTGTTGAGTTCAGAGACACATTTGATCTTCTTGCCCCAAAACAGAGAAAATCAAGAAAGAGGAAAGAGGAGTATATTGAAGTCAATGTTCAACAATATGTTGAAATCTACGAGAAACCAAAATTAACTTGGGAAAGACCAACAAATATAGTGGACACAAGCAAAATAAAAGTACAGCGCAAGGTGGACACAGTATGGGCAAATGTGGATTTCAAAATAATGCCTACAGATAATCCTAGAATACAAGAACTGGACATGGAGATGATACAGGGTGAGATTTATAAAATAACATTCGACTCTGCATCAGTAAAAGACGTATTCGGAAATGAGCTGAAATCGAAACTGGCTAAGAAATTCAAGCAAAGAAAGCAGGAAGAATATACGACACTAACAGTAACAGTTAATGGAATCAGAGAACCTGCATATGCTGAGCTACTGACAGTTTCAGACGTCCCAGTCAAGAAAAGAAAAATATCCGGCGGCAAAGTGAAATTTGAAGACGTGAAGCCAGGTGATTACTTTATCAGAGCTGTTGAAGACACAGACAACGACGGAATGTGGACCACCGGCAATCTGGCCGAAGGAAAAAAGCCAGAAAACGTATACTATTGTGACCAAAAATTCACACTCAGAGCAAACTGGGAAAGAGACGAGCAGTGGGACATCAACACACTGCCGCTGGACAAGCAAAGAAGCACTGAAATTGTTTCTAAAGACAAGAAAAAGAAAAAGAAATGAGCAAGCTGATTTTGCCATGCACATATCTTGGACCTACAGACTTGTACTCAGCCCTAATCAGGGCTGAAGAAGTTGAGATTGAAATGTGTGAACACTACGTGAAGCAAACGTATAGGAACAGGTGCACCATATCAACAGGCAACGGCCTGATGGACCTGACGATACCGGTTGCACGTCCGTATGACAAAATACAGATGAAAGACATCAAAATAGCATACGAACAAGACTGGCAGAAACTGCACTGGAAAGCAATAGAAAGTGCATACAGGATGTCGCCATACTTTGAATATTTAGCCGAAGATTTTGAACCAATATTCAAAACCAGAGAAACGTATTTGGTTGACTTCAACATGAAACTTCACGAAAAGGTGATGCTGAATATGCAACTAAAAAAAGACATTGCAACAACGACTGAATATAAAAAAGAAACCGGAAGCAGCGTCATAGACAAAAGGATGGAATACAGTCCGAAGAAAGAAAGAAAACAATGCAAGCCATACCATCAGGTGTTTGAAAACAAATACGGATTCGAAACAGGTCTGAGCATATTTGACCTGCTGATGAACGAGGGCCCAGAATCAATATTCTACTTGTAAAGAAAAACAAAAAAAACATCAGACGGTTTGCCCATATAAAGAAACAAAAAAAACTCCGCAAACAAGTCTGCCACACAAATAAATAATCAATATGGAAGCATACAACTACGACGAGATAAGGCCATACAACGACAGCGAAATAAAAGAAGTAATTGCCCGCAACATAAAAGATGAAGAATTTTTGCAGGTGGTGAAATTCCTTTACCAGGACAAGATGGACGCAGTTTTAAAACTACTTCCAACACTGTCGACCATACGCGATTTCCAGATGGAAATCATCAGTAACCTTATATTGTCTAATCACGAGAAAACAGGAGACGGAATTGAAATAAGCGGACTTGAGAACATCAGTCACGACAAAAAATGCCTCTTCATAAGCAATCACAGAGATATAGTTCTTGACGCCGGATTTCTAAATTCGCTGCTTCTGAAAAACGGATACGACACTGCGCAAGACGCCATCGGCGACAACCTGTGTGCAAAGCCATGGATAACAGACATGCTGAAGCTGAACAAAAGTTTCATTGTGAAAAGAAGCGGAACAAAAAGAGACATATTTGAGGCATCGAAAAGACTGTCGGCCTACATCAGAAGCAGAATAAAAGAGAATCTGGACTCAATATGGATTGCAGAAAGAGAAGGCAGAGCCAAAGACTCGAACGACACGGCACAGGAAAGTGTGCTGAAGATGTTCAGCATGAGCGCTGAGGGAAACATGAAAGAGAGTTTCAAAGAACTGCGAATAACCCCAGTTAGCATAAGCTACGAATATGACAGCTGCGATTATCTGAAAGCCAAAGAATTCCAGCAGAAAAGAGACAATGCCGACTTCAAAAAATCGGCTGCAGACGACGTCAGAAGCATGGGTGAAGGCATAACCGGATACAGAGGCCATGTGCATTACGAGATAACAAAATGCATAAACGACGAACTTGACGAGGTGCTTGACGACAACGCAGACAGAGCAACTGCAATTGAGGCCGTTAAGCAACTTATAGACAAGCATATCCACAAAGGCTATACGATATACACCCACAACTATGTGGCATTGGAAGAAAGAGTTGGCAAAACCATCTTTGAGAACAAATATACAGCAGCTGACAAGAAGAAGTTTGACGAATATATCGACAGCAGAATAGAAAAGATTGACCTTGAAAATAAAGATTATGAATTCTTGCGAGCAAAACTGCTTGAGATGTACAGCAATCCGCTGCTGAATCAACTGAGAGTTTACGGAATGAAGGATGAACTATTAGGTTTATAACCAAAGGCTCTGCCACGGTAACCGTCAAAAACACTGTAATCTTATGCCAGAAGAGAGCGAACATAAAACAATAAAGCAATGGAATGAAGATGACAGACCACGCGAAAAAATGGAAAAGCATGGTTCTGGAATATTAAGCAACGCTGAGCTTTTGGCCATATTGATTTGCAACGGGACCAAGAACAAAAGTGCGGTCGACGTGTGCAGGGACCTAATGAGAAATTACGGCGACGACCTTGGCAGACTGATGGATGCGCCCATAAACCAGCTGACAAAAATTGATGGCATAGGCCGAGCCAAAGCCATCACAATCAAAGCTGCGATGGAGCTTATCAGGCGAAGACCCAGAGAAGCAAGAAGAAAAATATCAATCAAATGCAGCAGGGACATATACGAATACATCAGCCAAGATCTTGAGTATCTTGACCATGAGGAAATATGGGTTCTGTATCTAGACCACGGGCTTAGGGTTATAAGTTTCGACAAGGAGACATCTGGCACCGAAGTGGCATCGCTATTCAACAAGAAAGAAATAATAAGGAAGGCGCTCGATTACAAAGCGTGCAGTCTGGTCATGGCACATAATCACCCGAGCAACAACCTCAAGCCAAGCAGACAGGACAAAGAAATAACCAAAAGCCTGTTTGAATGTGCAAAACTATTCGACATCAACCTGATTGATCATCTGATTATCGGTGAAGGTGATTATTACAGTTTCAACGACAACGGTGAACTATAGTTGATGCTACAGGAGAAACAACGACATTGAATTATGATAGTCATATACAGCGAAATATCCAGCAAAAGGTTTGAATACGTAGCAAAAGAGCTGCTGGAAAATATGCACAACATAAAATGCGAACTGATATATGACATAAAAGAGTTCAGCAAATACCCCACCGAAGGCAAGATATGCTACTCAAAAGAAGACAAAGGAATAGGTATACACATAAAGCCACAAGGACTTCTGGAGAAGAAAGACATCAGACAACTTGACATAAGAATTGCCGGAAACGGGAAAGACACAAAAATGTTCATAACCGAATGCGAATTCGGTATGGACATTTTTTCTGCTTCGTTTTACATGCTGACAAGGTATGAAGAATATATTGACACAAGACGAGACCAGCACGGCAGATACATAGCAGAAAACAGCATAGCCACAAAAAATGATTTTCTTGAAGAACCGATAGTTGACATATGGACAAAAAAACTGATTGACCAGATTGAAACTAAATTTCCGGGAAGTACTGCGAACAGGAGAAAATACAGATTCGTGCCAACTATCGACGTGGACAACATCTACGCATACAGGAACAAGTTTCCGCTTATTACTATTTACAATCTCATAAAAGACGCAGCCAATGGAAAATGGGAATTCTGCAAAGAAAGACTCAAAGCAATATTGAGAATAGCTGATGACCCATTTTTCAACCTGATGGAAATTGCAGAAAGACACAAGCACTACGGGCATGAAACAATGATGTTTCTGCATTGTGGATGTTATGGCAAGAATGACAAAAAAACATGGTTGCCCAGTCTGAGCTACATGTCAACAAAAAGACAATTAAGCAAAAAAATCTGCCTAGGTCTGCACCCGTCATACAGAAACGCACACAGCAAAGCAGGTCTGAAAATAGAAAAATGGGCATTTGAAAAAACAAGCGGCTGCACAGCAACAAAATGCAGAAGCCACTATCTGAGGTTTGACATAACCAAAGACTACAAAATGCTGGAAGAACTGGGATTTGAGCACGACTACAGCATGGGATACTCAAATAACCCCGGATTCAGAGCTGGTACCTCAATACCATTTCATTACTATGACTTAAAAGAAGAAAGAATTTCAGTCCTAACAGTACACCCACTTGCTGTTATGGACAAGACACTGCGCAGCAATCTTGGACTGACTGCAGAACAAGCAAAAAACAAAATAAAAGAACTTGCACAGAAAGTGGAAGAAACAGAAGGAGAATTTGTCACATTGTTCCACAACGAGAACCAAACCAAGTCGGCTAAATTTGGATGGAATGGCTGGATTGAAATGTATGACCAAATATTACTTGAACTAACACACGCGAAATGAAACACAAATATAATGTCATAGGAATGCACTGTGCATCGTGTGCATCAAGAGTGCAGAAGACAGTCTCAACAACAGAAGGGGTTAAGGAAGCATCGGTCAACTTTGCGAACAACACCATACTGATTGATTATGAAGATAAAATCACAGACATAGCCAAAATAAAGAAAACACTGCAGAATGCAGGATATGACATTGAAACAGACGAAAAATCACAAAAAGAAAAAGAGCAAATCAGTGATAAAAAATATAAAAGCCAAAAAACAAAAGTAGCCGGAGCCTTTGTTTGCGCAATTGTGATTATGTTTTTATCAATGGCCGGAGAAAAAACAGTGACCAACGGAATATTACAAATGATTACAGCTTCGGCCACGCTAATATTCTTTGGCAGAGATTTTTTTGCTATAGCCTACAAACAACTCACACACAGAAACAGCAACATGGACACCCTTGTTGCATTGAGCACCTCCATATCATACATATACAGCTTATTCAACCTGTACTCGCTATGTTCACAAAGCACCCCGGCTGAAAGTCAACACCTATATTTTGACTCGTCGGCAATGATTATAGCATTTGTGCTGACAGGGCGACTGCTGGAAGCCAAAGCAAAAAACAACGCATCAAATGCGATAAAAAAACTGGCCGGACTGACACCCAAAACGGTTGAAGTTGTGAGCGCTGACGGAACAACCATAGAAAAAGACATAGACAAAATTGAAATAGGAGATATTGTAGAGATAAAGCCTGGAGACAAGATTGCAGTGGACGGCACAATAGAAGCAGGACAGACATTCATCGACGAGAGCATGCTGACTGGCGAACAAAATGCAGTTTCAAAGCAAAACAGCGATTACGTATATGCCGGAACCATAAATCAGGACGGACTTATACGCGTCAGGGCAGACAAAAAAAGCAAAGACACAACCCTGCAGAAAATAATAAGCATGGTTGAGGAGGCACAAGGAAGCCGAACAAAAGTGCAGCAAACAGTGGATAAAATTGCCTCTGTGTTTGTGCCTGTTATAATCGCAATCTCAATAATCACCCTGATAGCATGGCTCTTTATCGACCAAGAAAATGGTCTTGAAAAAGGCATTATAGGCATGGTTTCAGTGCTTGTTGTGGCATGTCCGTGCTCGCTTGGCCTTGCCACCCCAATGGCACTAATAGTAGGAATTGGAAGAGGCGCCAAACTGGGAATATTGATTAGAGACGCATCCTGTCTGGAAACCGCCGAGAAAATAGATTCAATAGTGCTGGACAAAACAGGAACCATCACAGAGAACGAGATGAAAATAAAAAAAATAGAATGGGCAGACGAGATAGGAGACAAAGAAAAATACGAGAATATAATATCAAACATTGAGAGTAAATCAAAACATCCTCTGGCAAAATCAATTAGCAAAAACCTAGGAATAAAACATACTATCAACATAGAAGAAAACAGATATATAGCAGGCAACGGAATAGAAGCCATATTCGACGGAAAGACTTATAAAATTGGCACCAGAAAATTTGCGACCGATGGACTGGACACGTTCGGCGAAGGAGACGAAGGGAACACATCTGTATACGTGTCAGAAAACAATATTCCGCTGTGCAAAATAGAGGCAAAAAATGAAATAAAAAAAGATGCGAAAGAATCTGTTGAGATACTTAAGAAATCAGGAATAGAAGTAATAATACTAAGTGGAGACAAACAAGAAAACGTTAAGCACATAGCAGATAAACTAGGAGTAGGAAAATATAAAGGAGAAGAAAAGCCACAAGACAAAGCCAGATTCATTAAAGAACTGCAGCAGCAAGGACACGTTGTGGCTATGGCTGGAGACGGAATAAATGACAGCGTGGCTATGGCACAGTCAGATTTAAGCATTGCGATGGGAAACGGAACAGACATTGCAATAGAAATAGCCCAAACAACAATAGTAAGCTCGGACCTGCAAAAAATATGGCAGACAATAGCATTATCGTCTGCCACAATAAAGACGATAAAAGAAAATCTGACATGGGCATTCTTCTACAACATAATGACAGTGCCGATTGCAGCAGGAGTTCTGTCGAAATACGGTATACAGATGTCGCCAATGATATGCGCTGCAGCCATGTCGATGAGCAGTCTGAGCGTTTCGTTGAACAGTATAAGGCTAAGATACAAAAAACTCAGACTGACAACTCACAATAAAAAACAGGAAAACAGAGAAGTGGAGACATACACAGAATATGATGTAAAAGGAATGATGTGTGTGCACTGCAGAAAAGCAGTTGAAGACGCGCTGAACAAAGTGGAAGGGATTAGAGCCAGCGTTGATTTGGATAAAAACACGGCAACAATATCAACAAAAAGAACAGACCTCACAGTGGAAGAATTAAAAAACGCTATTGAAAAATATGCAGGAGAATATGAGATATCTGAGAAATAAAAAAGGCAGTGCAAAATAGCACTGCCTCAGATAAATATTCGATTGATTCAGAATCTGATATACTGCAAATTAAAGAAGAGCCTTCTTCCAAAGTTCAAAATTAGCCTTTTCTTCAGAGTCCTCGACCCCATCAATACAAATAACAGTGTTTATGAAGTTGGCCAGAGAATCGAGAGTAGACTTACGCTCATCAGCAGAAAGACCATCGACAGCCTTTTTTGTTTCATCAATAATATACTGCAAAGAATAAGAGCTCTGAGTTGATTTTCTGACAAGTTCCTCAACATCGGCATTGATATTGGCCTGTGCCTTCAAAAAACCGATAAAAAGATTTACGAAAGCCTTTTCTTTATCATCATAGTTGCCATCGGCAGCACCAAAAAACACACCAGTTTTTGCAACCAGTTCCACAAATTTTATATTATCCATAACACTTTCAATTATTTACCGAAAATATTTTTAAGAACCACTGCAGCATTACTTGCAATGGAAGCGATGTCAGCAGTTGACATGTTGTTAAGAGAGCCAGCAGCCACCTGTTTCAAGACACTGCCCAAAATATCACTTCCAGCACTGCTTGAAGAAGCCTGAGCAGAAGAGCCCGTAGAGCCCTGAGTAGCCTGCTTGATTATGCTGCCAAGAATATCCGCACCAGCCGATGAAGAAGTCTGAGTCTGACTGCCCATAGTAGCCTGAGTTGCCTGCTTGATAACAGAAGCCAGAATATCTGAATTATTGGAGTTGGCAACTGCGTTGATAATTGAGCCCAAATCCATACCTGAATTGGAAGTTGACTGCTGTGCCTGAGAAGAAGACCTCATTGCACCAGAAATCACTGATCCTAGAACACTTGTTAAATCCATAGTATTAAAATTAAAAATTCAAACATAAACAAATATAACAATAAAGGTTATAAAAACAAGAAACAAACAAAACAAAAGCAGAAAAATCCCCAAGAATTATTATAAAAAGAGTATCAAATAGCAATTTTTGATGATTGATGTAAGAGAATCAAGATAATAATTTTGCAACAAAAGTTCAAGAACAGAACATTAATGTAGTAATATGAGTAACAAAATTGGTATTTTTTTCGGCTCCACAACAGGAGACACAGAAAGGATTGCAAATGCAATCGCATCTAAAATGAAAATTGAGAAATCGGACATTCACAACGCCGGTTCCTTCAGCGCCAGCGATCTTGAGAAATATGATGTGCTGCTGCTGGGCTCGTCGACATGGGGATTTGGCGATTTGCAAGACGATTGGGAAAGCGGAGTCAGCACAGTTGAAAAAGCAGCATTGAGCGGAAAGAAAGCAGCTGTGTTTGGTTGTGGCGATTCTGCCTCATATCCTGATTCATTTTGCGGAGCACTTGGAAAATTGGCAGAATCGCTAAGAAAAGCAGGTGCCAGCATCATAGGTCAGGTTGATGCGGGAGAGTACTCATACAGTGATTCAGAATCAGTTGAGAACGGAAAGTTTGTGGGTCTGGCACTTGACGAAGTTAACGAATCAGACAAGACAGACGCCAGAATAGACGCGTGGATTGAGAAATTAAACAACGAACTGTAACAAAAAAATCGAACCATGCCTGGCGACAAGTATTTTCCAAGTGAACTCAGAGTTTTCCTGAATCACATATACGAATATCAGAAAGGAGTTCGTAACCTTGTATTGTTCACGATGAACAAGGAGCACGAAGAGTATGCAGTCAGCAGATTGCGTACCCAAGGAATAAAATATGTGATACAGGAAGTTGTAGGCAACAAGATAAATCTATACTTCGGCAAAAGTGAATGCATTGAGGCAGTAAGACTTATAGTAAATAAGCCACTGAACAAGCTTACACCGGAGGAGGATTTTATGCTTGGAGCAATGCTAGGATACGGAATATGCCAGCAATGTGAAAGATTTTGTTACAAAAAACAAAAAGCATCATAAAGATGCATGCATAGGATAATTTGCATTTGTGTAGTATGATGATAGCCCCACACAAAAAAGCATAGTAAAAAAAACGTGGGGTAATCCAAAGGCTGGGACTGTGAAGTTCCAGCCTTTATTGTTGTGTATAGGCAGCCACATGACGAACACGAGAGTTCACAAAAAGAAACACATGGTGCTGATTATTTCATTATTCAGACAAGTCTAGGTGAGACCTAAACAACATATATTATGAGGTGATTATATGTACATCATCTCATTATTTTGAGAGTATAACACAAAAAAGGCGGTTGGGGATTACCCCAACCGCCTAAAACTTTTGCTTAATATGGTCTTGGATTAGCCGTTAACCTTAGCCATGTGAGCGATAAGCTCAAGAACCTTGTTAGAATAGCCGATCTCGTTATCGTACCAAGAAACAACCTTAACGAAAGTATCAGTCAAGTAAACGCCTGCCTCAGCATCGAAGATTGAAGTACGAGTGTCACCAAGGAAGTCAGAAGAAACGACTGCATCCTCAGTGTAGCCAAGAACGCCCTTCAAAGAAGTCTCAGAAGCCTCCTTCATAGCAGCCTTGATATCCTCCTTAGAAGCTGGCTTAGCCAAGTTAACTGTCAAGTCAACAACTGATACATCAAGAGTAGGGACACGCATAGAGATACCAGTCAACTTGCCGTTCAACTCAGGGATAACCTTACCTACAGCCTTAGCAGCACCAGTTGAAGAAGGGATGATGTTGCCAGAAGCAGCACGACCACCTCTCCAGTCCTTCATTGAAGGGCCGTCAACAGTCTTCTGAGTAGCAGTAGTTGAGTGAACAGTTGTCATCAAACCGTTAACGATTCCGAACTTGTCGTTAAGAACCTTAGCGATAGGAGCCAAGCAGTTAGTTGTGCAAGATGCGTTAGAAACGAACTGAGTTCCCTTAACATACTTGTCGAAGTTAACGCCGCAAACGAACATTGGAGTGTCGTCCTTTGAAGGAGCAGACATAACAACATACTTTGCACCAGCGTTGATGTGAGCCTGAGCCTTCTCCTTAGTCAAGAAGAGACCAGTTGACTCAACAACGTACTCAGCAGCAACCTCGTTCCACTTCAAGTTGTTAGGATCCTTCTCAGCAGTAACACGGATTGTCTTGCCGTTAACGATAAGCTTACCACCGTTAACCTTACCCTCTGCGTCAACGTTATCGATACCCTCGATAGTGCCGTTGAACTGTCCGTGCATTGTGTCATACTTAAGCATGTAAGCCAAGTAAGATGCAGGGCAAAGGTCATTGATACCTACGATTTCGATGTCAGAACGAGTCTGAGCAGCACGGAAAACGAAACGACCGATACGGCCAAATCCGTTAATACCAACTTTTGTCATTTCTATAAAATTTTATATTAATAAAAAGTTTTGTGAAGTTTTCACTTAATCTCAGAAAGGATGTTTCGGAATAGAAACACCCCACTGTATTTTTGCGTACCTATAAAGATATAGAATTCGGCACAAAAAAGACGAAATCAGAATCAGGCATTACAGCTGTAATTCTGAATTTCGCCGTTGTTGTGTCCATAACTATGCTTGTAGCAGTCGCAAGAAGACTTGCAACCATGCACGAGCATCAAAGATGCCACCAGAACCAATATATATCCAAGCTTAGCCATGTTTATCCTCCAACAAAAAAATGGGATTATGCTATATCCTTAACTTCTGCCTTAACCACCTTGCCATAATTCTTCTGGATGCCACCGTAACCTGGGCAAGTAGAAGACTTGCATGCGCCAAGAACAGATGCGCAAATGGCAGCAGCGATAATCAATTTTACTGTCTTCATAGGAAATTTGTTAATATTTTTCTTTTGCAAAGATACTCAAAATTGCGTGATATGGAACTTATAGCAGATTTTTTTTTCTATTTTTTGCATTATCAGTGAATTTGTGGATTAACCCAAAGCTTCTTCAAAGGCATTAAGAGAATGAAGATTGTAAAAAACCACACAAAAACCGACCATAAGAGTCAGAACCATTACGATTAGAACTGTTTTTAATTTTCTTTTGATGACGACGACTTCAGGATCAAGCAAGCCGCTCACGTTCTTATCATAAAAGACGAAGAAAGGATTTCTTCGTTCTCATGCCAGATTGGAAAAGTTCGCGTATTAACTTGACGAACATAATTGTACACGAACTTTCACAATTCGTTCCTTACAACCAACAATTTTCCTCTTTTTCCGTGTTCTTTGTGATGATTGCAGACATAAAGTTTCATTTTTTTATATCCTCTGACAATCTCTATTTTCCCTGAAACTGTTTTTTTCTTCGTATTATCCAAAATGCGCTTAACAGTATGCTTGAGAGCTGGATTGGGGCAAAAGCAGAATCGAAGAACTGCAGACTTGTGACATATACGCCCAACGCTAGGATATTGAGGAAAATATTGACGGCAAATAGCGCATATTCTGTTTTCTGCGCCGATTTGACATATACCAACGATGCCAGAATCATATGAAGCGGACTGCACCAGAGCAGACTGTAGTTGGGGCATACACACGGATGCACCGATATGAACGTGAGGAAAAACAGAAGAAGTCCGAACAAGCCCAAGACCGAATTGTAGGCCACATAAGCCCATCTGTCATCCCTTTCCTTAATGTAGTAGAAAAGGACATGAGGGATGAAGGCCAGGAACATAAGCCAGAACAACACATTAGGAGTCAACACATCAAAAAAGCCAGTCTTTGAATCTTCATTCTGATGTCTGAGCAAGACCTGGGTCTCTGAGACCAAACGTCTTTTTTCGCCATCTGCCCCGACTATGACAGCAGAATCCATCACTGTTTTCAGTTCCATAGGCAAGAAGAGCCTCTGCTCGTCGGTCAGCGGCACATCGGTAGGGCTGCCTAGACACATGTTGATTCCGAACTCATACCATCTGGCTGTGCTGAGGAGCTGATGAATATAGTCTCTGTAGGTATGTATGGAATCATTATTTGAAGCCGGATAAGAGACCGTTCCGTCTACGTTGTTCTCTATCATCCGTCGTGGACGAGTGGAGCAATTGTCGTAGAAGAAATTATACCTGTAGAACCTGTTTTCTGGTCTGTAATTATTCAGCAAAGCGTTAGCAAGGTGTTCTGTTTCGGACGGGGTAAGATTAAGAACCTGCTCGTAGTAGTTGGAATTTTTTTGTATAGTCTCGTCGAGAGAGTATTCAAAATCCCATGCTCCGAGGCAATAATCAGTCCAGCCCCTTACAAACTTAAACACAAAGCCATTGTCGAATGCGAAAACACCGTAGTTGAACACGACATCAACATTGTTGCTTGGACTGTTGACGCGTATGGCTGTATGTCCCCACCGTGTGAAGATTGCGCGGTCGCTGCCGTCGCTTGTCAGAAGGCTGATGCGTGTATCCTTGCTGAAATCAAAAGAATGAGCCGACGAGACAAAAGCGGCCAACAAAAACAATATGTGTAAAAAACGTTTCATGGCACAAAAATAATCAAAACTCACCAAGATTTGTCAACCATTTTCAGTACGGAATAAAGACGGTGTGTGGGCAGCCCCATAACATTATAGAAATCGCCGTTGATGCCTTCGATGCAAGCATTTCCGATCCATTCCTGTATGCCATAGGCTCCGGCCTTGTCCAGCGGTCTATATTTGTTGACATAATACAAAACGTCGTCTCTATCAACAGAAGAGAATTTAACGTCTGTTTTTTCGACAAAGGAATATCTGCGTGAAGCTGTCCTGACGCAAACACCTGTGAAGACAGAATGTGTATTTCCGGAAAAAGACATAATCATTTCGGCTGCATCATCAACATTTTTTGGTTTACCCATAGCTGTATTGTTGTGCCAAACGATAGTATCGGCCGTTATGAGAAGTTGTCGTTCATCAAGTTTGTAGGCATCGGCCTTTTTGTTAGCCAAGAACTCCACGATGTCGCCGCCTTGAAGTTCCACAGGATAGGATTCATCCAATCCAGGCAGAGTCATCACTGAGAAATTGACATCGAGCGATTGCAACAACTGGCTTCGGCGAGGGGAGCCAGAGGCTAAAATAACATTGTATTTTTCGAGCATAATAAAATTCAAAAAAGCGTCTGGAACAATCAGTTCCAAACGCTTATATTATAGGAAACCTTTATAAATCAGACGTCATTCATGCCGATTCATTAACCCACCAATCCGCGCCATGAAAGAAAAAGTCAATCAACACAAATCTATAAAGGCCGTTTTTTAGTAAGAACGAGCAAAGAGGACTCTGCACTTAGAAGGTTTGCCAGTCACCATACACTTGCCTGGCTGCTTGTCGTCGTCGAAATAAGAATCGAAAGGCACGCAACGAATTGTAGCCTTAGTTTCTTCCTTGATTTTAGCTTCGGTCTCGGCAGTGCCATCCCAATGAGCCAAAATGAAGCCACCCTTCTCGATCTGCTCCTTGAACTCATCGTAAGTTTCGACCTTATGAATGCTCTTGTTGCGGAAATCAAGAGCCTTTTTGTAAATATTCTTTTGAATCTCATCAAGCAAGTTCTTGACATATTCGGCAACACCGTCTATGTTGACAGTCTCCTTGGTCAGAGTGTCGCGACGAGCAACCTCGACAGTTCCATTCTCAAGGTCTCGAGCACCCATTGCCAAGCGTACAGGAACACCCTTCAACTCATACTCGGCAAACTTCCAGCCTGGCTTTTTAGTGTCTGAGTTATCGAACTTGACACTGATTCCCATTGATTTGAGCTGAGAAACGATAACATCAACCTTCTCGGTGATTTGGGCAAGCTGCTCTGCGCCCTTGAAGATAGGAACAATAACCACCTGTATTGGAGCCAAGCGAGGAGGGAGAACGAGTCCGTTATCGTCGGAATGAGCCATGATGAGAGCACCAATAAGTCTTGTTGATACGCCCCAAGAAGTAGCCCAGACATAATCCATCTTGCCATCGCGAGTTTGGAACTGAGCATCAAAAGCCTTAGCGAAATTTTGTCCGAGGAAGTGAGAAGTTCCAGACTGCAGAGCCTTACCGTCCTGCATCAGAGCCTCGATGGTGTAAGTATCGACTGCACCTGCGAAACGCTCGGTTTCAGACTTAACACCCTTTACGACAGGGAGAGCCATGATATTTTCGGCAAAATCGGCATAAACACCGAGCATTTTCTGAGTTTCAGCCTCAGCCTCCTCGTAGGTTTCGTGGGCTGTGTGTCCCTCCTGCCACAAGAACTCGGCAGTGCGCAAGAAAGGACGAGTACGCATTTCCCAGCGAAGAACGTTAGCCCACTGGTTGCAGAGGATAGGAAGATCACGGTAAGACTGAATCCAGTTTTTGTAAGTGTTCCAGATAATAGTCTCGGAAGTTGGACGGATGATAAGTTCCTCCTCGAGTTTAGCCTCTGGGTCGACAACGACAGCCTTTCCGTCTTCGCTAGTTTTCAGTCTGTAGTGTGTCACCACAGCAGCCTCTTTAGCGAAACCCTCAACATGCTTTGCCTCGCGGCTAAGAAAAGATTTTGGTATAAGCAAAGGGAAGTATGCGTTGACATGACCAGTTGCCTTGAAACGGTCATCGAGTTCACGCTGCATTTTCTCCCAAATTGCATAACCATAAGGCTTGATAACCATACAGCCACGAACGGCTGAGTTCTCGGCCAAATCAGCCTTAACAACCAAATCATTATACCACTGTGAATAGTTTTCAGCACGTGGGGTAAGTTCTTTTGCCATAAAAATAATATAATTACGAAATGATTCCCAAGTGTTTATTACAGAAACTGAAGTCAACACCGAATCACCCTTTATAAAACTCTGTTATAAATACGAGTGCAAATTTAATGAAAAACCTTTTTAATTGAACAATAAGAAGCATAGAAACAAGAACACAATTAGGAGCTTTGAATATTCTTTTTCCGGAAGAAAGAACATTAGACTTGACAAAATTGTGTATGTTTACGTCGAATTCGACTCAAGAAGGAGCAACGGCAACATATCAACACACTAAAAACATGACAAACTATTACAGATTCATTGCATACGGAGGGGTAAAATACGACACTGACAAAGTTGTTGGACTAATGATGAGCACAAGATTCAAAGGGGCGGAAAATCTTGTAAGGGGCGGGAAACTGATGCAAAAGCTGCCCGAAGGTGTGTTAGAGAGAAGATGGTTTGGAATTGACGGTCAGTCGGTCAGCGGAGTTCTGCTGGACGAGTTGAAGAACGGCAATGTCGAGCTGTACTACCCAAACGATTTTGGAGGGTATGCCGATGCTTTGAGCATATTCATGCTGCTTATGACATACTCCCAGCTAGGGCTAAGAGTTGAGATAATAGAACCAGACGGCACCGTTGTTGACAATCTGCTGACTGGCGATGCTGCCGAAGCGGAAAGAAGAATGGCAGACTGGAACAAAGAAAAAATGATGGAGAAATGGAGAATTTCGAAAGAAAATGGCACAGCAACAGCCGAAGGCTTTCACTGCAAGTTTGAGATATGCTATGATTTATACAAAGAAAAGTTTGCCAACATGAACGAAGATGAGATTGCGGCGGCACTGTTTGAAGAAATGGTGAAGAAGCAATGGGAACAATAAAAAACGCGTCATTCAAAAAATGCCTTTTTTGTTTGCGACCCAAAAGAACGCTCCAAGAACCATCATTCCGGTAACCACCCATGACACAGGGTACACCAGCATGAGTATATGGAACTCGTGATGAGCAGGAACAACAAAAGTCACCCAACACAAACGCAGAACGCAAGTGCCAAACACGGTAAGCAGTGCAGGCAAAGACGAATAGCCGAGTCCGCGCAGACAACCGCTCGAAATCTCATAACTGCATGCAATGAACTGCAAGAGCAACACCCAATTCATTCTGACATATGCGAACTCCAAGACATTAGGGTCGTCGGAAAACAGACCTATAAAGAAAGTCTTTTGCCATGTGAAGAACAAGTTTGCCAAGCCACAAGAGAGAAGTCCGAGCCACATGGCATGTATAAAGATTTTGCGACAACGGTCTTTCTTGCCGGCTGCGAAATTTTGTCCGACGAAAGTGACAGAAGCTCCAGTAAACGCATTTATAAGATAGTAGCAGATATGCTCATATGTAAGGGCTGCGGCAGAACCTGCGACCGCGGCAGAACCAAAACTGTTTATTGAAGACTGTATGCAGACATTGGCAAGGGCAAAAACCATTCCTTGAATGCCAGCAGGAACGCCGATGCGAATCATGAAGACAAGTTCCTCCCTGAAAATTCCGAGCCTTTTGAGCTTAAGGCAGAAAGGATTTTTCTCGTGAACAAGTATGTAAATCACCATGCAGACATTTAGGAGATTGGAGACAATAGTGCCCAAACCAACACCCAGAACACCGAGTCCGAAGCCTGCGACAAGAATAACATTCACGACCGCATTAACAAATCCCGAAATAATCAGACAATAAAGAGGCCTTTTAGAGTCGCCCATTCCACGAAGAATGGCCGAGCAGAAATTGAAAACAGTTATGAAAGGCATTCCTGCGAAGTAGAGCCTCAGATAGAGGGCAGACAAATCGATGACGTCATCAGGAGTGTCGATTGCCTCAAGAATAGGTCGAGTGAAAAGGAGTCCGACGGCAGTCAGGAAAAAACCGCTAAGAACAGAGACCGAAAAGATAGTGGACACAGCCCGCTTTATGCCAACACGGTTGCGTGTACCAACATATCTGGCAACCAACACATTGGCACCAACAGAAAGGCCAACAAACAAGCTGATAATAAGATTAACGATAGAGCTGACACTGCCCACGGCGGCCAGAGCCTCGGGACCAGAGAAACGTCCGACAACAGCGATATCGACCGAATTGAACAATTGCTGCAGCACACTGCTCGCGGCAAGAGGCAAAGCAAACATCAGTATTTTGCTCAGCAACGGACCATTGAGCATATCCATGCGTCCGGTTGTTGCACCACCAGAAATAGCCATACTACCCTACTTTTTTTCTAAAAAACATGCAAAATTAAAATCAAATCAACACAATTATAGCCTCAACACAGACAAAAAAATCGGGCCGGACAAAATCCGACCCGATTAAAAATTATATTTGACAATACAGAATCGTCAAAACAATCAGAAACGACTTAGTCGACAACCACTCTCTTTGGCTTAGAGCTGCGCAAAGAAGACTCATCGTCGATGACACACTTCTGCAGTTTGCCGTGCTTAAACTTGAGAGAAAGCATATCGAGCAACTCGTTTGGCTCGTAAGTGTTACGATGAACAGAAGTCAAATCGCGAACATCGCTCAAAGAAGAAGGCATATTGGTTACCTTTCCGTCGTAAATAACAAGAGGCTGCATATTGTTTGCAGTGACATAGCTAACGTTGTTAACCATATCAGATTCGCAGAAGCCATCGAACGGATTAACGATAAGAGCCATGAAGTATTTGCCATCGAGCGGCTTGCCATTTATAGATTCTGGAAGTTTGTAAGTGAACTGCAACTTGCTGCCACCCTGAGCCTCGGCAACTGTTTCGCCAGACTGTAGGCTTACAGAAGAAGCAACAGCCTGCGACTTGTACAAAGCAACAGAATTGTCGGTAGACTTGTCGCTGCTGTAAATATCCTCGAACAAGATAGCGCGGTCGTTGATGTTCTTTGAGTTATAAATCATATAAACAACGCTCCACTTCTTTGAAGAAGAAATTGAAGAAGCGCCTGTGTTCTCAATATTATAAGTGAGAGTGCGGGTGCCGTCAGCATTTTCGACATCAGAATATACATGAGCCGACAAGTCATTAGAAGTAGAAGCCTTAAGAGAGGCAGAAGATGTTGTTGAAGGCACCTGGTCTGAATTGTAAGCGATCCAAGCACCGAACACAAACTGCTTCAGGAAGAAGCTGTAACCAACCCAGATACAGCCATCGTCGCCCCAGTCATCTGCTCCCCAAGAGTTACGAATGCGGAAAGCCTGTTTTGTGTCGCTGTATCCAGTAACTACAATAGCGTGGTAAGCGTGCTGTCCCTGGTAATCCTCAGTATCGTCGGTCAGGACAGAGCTGCTGTTCCAAGCCATGAAGTTTTCGCCGAGCTTAGCACCGATAAGAATCGGATAACCCTGACTGAGCCAATACTTGAAATTAGACAAAGACATACCTGCCGAAGAAGAGCCAGAGAGTTCAGAAGTGTAAGCAATGACACGGTAGCCTTTAAGCTTATTCTTTGTATTTCCGCCACCAGTGACACCATCACAAGTCATCTTGCTATTGGTGAAAGGATAGCTGGCAACCGAGCCGCAACCGCTGCTAACCATAGCCTCGAGAGCAGGTTCAAAGTTAGAGCCGTTGCACTTTGTGCTCTTGCCTGAAGTTGGAATCAAGTGCCACAAATCAACGGCACTGCACTGATAAGTAGTATTCTTCAGTTGAGTTGAAGTATAGCCGTTGGTTTTTGCATCGAGGGCTGTCTTAAGAGCGTAGCCAGAAGACCAAGCAACACAAGTGCCATAGCTGCCCTGATTGCCGATAGGAGGGAAATAAGAAGACAAGTCGATAGAAGAAGGCAGATCGCCGACCTCGTCATCGTCGATAACATCATAGACCTCCTGGTCTGTGACATCCTCGGTGTCCATATTCCAACCAGTGAGTCCAAGAATGAACTCCAAAAGTTCAGTAAGCCAGTTTGTGCTGTCGCTGTCCTCGTCGCACGAAGTGAGAGTAGCACTAGGAGTCAGCAACAAGACCAACGCCAAAGCATAATGTTTGAAAGTTCTAAACATACTATATTATTGAAATTATTGTTCTGTATTATTTTCGGATTTTTTTGAGTCAGAAACAGAAATAGCAGAGAGCAACTCAGCCATACTCTGACCAGGCAAGACAAAAATAACCCCAGCCACATCAGATTCGGAAGCAAAAGTTGTGCCACCTATATGGAAACCGCCATAAAAGACCGAGTTGTGCAAGTTGATGCCGGCATCAAACTTGGCATTAGCTGCAGAGAAATTGCCATAAATCTTGAGGTCGTTAAGCTGCGCCTGTTTGGAGAAACTTGTGTAGTTTGCATTGAAGAAGCCACGAGGAGCAGACATAGACGCATCGAACGCATCATCGGCCACAAAGTTTCCGAGGTGAAGATTCTCACACCTCATTGCCTGAATCGAGAAAAATTTGTGAGAATGACCGTCGAGGAAAGAAACATTGCCATAGACAAGAGCATTATTCATCATGAAATCATCTTCGGTTTCAATTTCCCAAGCCTGCAAAGCGCCATTAATTGTCATGAAATTGGCAGAAGAGTGTCCACGGAACACAGACTGAGCCAAAATCAAATCGCCGCCGACAATCACCCTATTGAAGTTGAATCCAGCCCTAAAATCACAAGAGCGGAACGAGAGTTTACGCTGGAAAACAGCAGAATGTGTGGCACCGTCCTTTTTTGAAGAAGCAGTGACATTACCCATAAAGACGCACTTCACGAAAGTGACCTCTGGCGACACGTAGTGAGAAACAAGGGCATTGCCGTCGGCCGAAAAGTCCTTGAGTTTAGTGAAATCCAGGTCACCAGAAATTATCTTGTCATAGTAGGCCACGACCTCGCCCTTGTTCAACGATTTGATAATATCGTCGGCATCAACCATTTTATTATCCTTACGGGCAAAACCGCAAGAGACCATAAAAGTTGACAAGAAGAAAACGAATAAAAACTTGCGCATAGAAATAAAATTTACGGCATTGGCACATATGCGTGTCTTGTATAGATGCAAATGCAACCAACGCCTTCAAATTTACTAAAAAACCAAAGAATGCCAAAAAAGTATCGCCGATTACATCATAAAAGCAAACAAAAAAGCAAACAAGAAAAGACATAGGCGACCTCAACAAATCATCACCATATAAAATTAACCAGAGGACAAATTCATAGCAGACGTCTATAATCAGGACGCAACTGAATATGCATATGAAAGCCAATAATGCAAGAAGAACAAAATTTGGTCTTTAAAACTGAGATGAATTATAAACACAATGTTGGAATTCTGCTTATATTTGCAGAATAAAAGGAAAATAAACATACACAGATATATGTTAACACTAAAGGTAATCACAGAAGAGACAGAGGATGTAATCCGCCGTCTAGCAAAAAAGCACTTTGATGGAAAGCAAATCATCAACGAGATAATCGAGTTGGACAAGAAGCGCAGAGCCACACAAGCAGAGGCAGATGCAGCAAAAGCAGAGTCCAACAATCTGGCAAAACAGATTGGCCAGTTGATGAAAGAAGGAAAGAAAGACGAGGCTGAAGCAGCAAAAGCAAAGACAGCCGAGTTGAAAGAACTCATCAAGGTAAAAGACGAGGAGCTGAAAGCAGCTGAGACTGAGATAACAAACCGCCTGTTGGTGATACCAAACTTGCCAAATGAGATTGTGCCAGAAGGAACAGGAGCAGAAGACAATCTGGTTGTGAAGGAAGGCGGAAAAATGCCAGACCTGCCAGCAGATGCGCTTCCACACTGGGAGTTGGCTAAGAAATATGACATCATAGATTTCGACCTTGGCGTTAAGATAACAGGAGCAGGATTCCCTGTATACAAAGGCAAAGGAGCAAGACTGCAGCGTGCGCTTGTTAACTTCTTCCTTGACAATGCCCGCGAGGCAGGCTACCTTGAAGTTGAGCCGCCATATGTAGTTAACCAGGCATCTGGTTACGGAACAGGTCAGTTGCCAGACAAGGAAGGCCAGATGTATCACTGCAATCTTGACGATTTGTATCTGATTCCGACAGCCGAGGTTCCAGTAACAAACATTTATCGTGACGTTATTCTCGACGAGAAGGATCTACCAATCAAGAACACTGCATATTCGGCATGTTTCCGTCGTGAGGCAGGTTCATACGGAAAAGACGTTCGTGGTTTGAACCGTCTGCACCAGTTCAACAAAGTTGAGATTGTGCGTATAGACACACCAGAGCACTCATACCAGTCGCTTGACGAGATGATAGCATACGTGCAGACATTGGTTGACAAGTTGGAGTTGCCATGGCATATACTCCGTCTGTGTGGTGGCGACATGAGTTTCACATCGTCAATAACCTACGATTTCGAGGTATTCTCGGCAGCACAGAAGCGTTGGCTCGAGGTCAGCTCAGTATCAAACTTCGAGAGCTACCAGGCAAACAGACTGAAGTGCCGTTACCGCACAGCAGACAAGAAGACACAGCTTTGCCACACATTGAACGGAAGTGCGCTTGCCTTGCCTAGAATTGTGGCAGCAATACTTGAGAACGGTCAGTGCGAGAAGGGTATCCGCATGCCAAAGGCATTGGTTCCTTACACTGGTTTTGAGTATATCGACTAATACAAATATCGCGTAAACAAAAAATCGGTGGCAACGAAAGTTGCCACCGATTTTTTGTTTATATACTTGAAAGAATCAAAAATAGATTGATTTTGAGTAACCGCTACAATAAATCAGGCATCCTCGGATAAATCCTCCTCGACGACAAGATTATTGACGACAAGCTCAAGACGCTCTGGAGTATTGTTTCCCATATAGAACTTTAGCAATCCGAGTACTGCATCGTCTTTGCGCAAAGAAACCTGGTCGAGACGAATATCATCGCCAATGAAGCCCTTGAACTCATCAGGCGAGATTTCGCCAAGACCTTTGAATCGAGTAACCTGAGACTTAGGTCCGATTTCGGCAATAGCCGCCAGTTTTTCCTCCTCAGAATAACAATATTTTGTCTTCACCTTATCTCTGACACGGAAAAGAGGCGTTTGCAAGATGAACACATGTCCCTCTTTGACCAGTTGCGGAAAGAATTGCAAAAAGAAAGTGAGCAGCAGCAGACGAATGTGCATTCCGTCGACATCGGCATCGGTTGCTATTATGACCTTGTTATATCTCAAGCCCTGCATTCCGTCCTCTATATTCAGAGCGGCCTGAAGGAGATTAAACTCATCGTTCTCGTAGACAAGTTTGCGAGTAAGTCCGAAAGAGTTTTTAGGTTTACCTCTAAGGCTGAACACAGCCTGAGTCTGCACATCTCGGCTTTTTGTTATAGAGCCACTGGCCGAAAGTCCCTCGGTAAGGAAAATAGAAGATTCGAACCTCAAATCCTTAGCATCTGTCACATCATCCTTTTTTGATTTGCCCTTATCAGCATAGGCTGGTTTAGCATCGTTGAAATGAATGCGACAATCGTAAAGTTTCTCATTGTTAAGGCTTACCTTTTTTGCTCTTTCGCGAGCCGCCTTGCTGACCCCCTGCAACTGCTTGCGCAACTGCTCGGCATCACTAATATGTTTTTGCAGAACCTCGACAACAGCACTGTTTTTGTGGAGATAGTTGTCTAGTTCCTCCTTGACAAAGTCGTTGACAAATTTGTTTACAGAAATCTTCAGACTGGCATCTTTCTCGTCTGGGTTGACATAAGTTGAGCCAAGCTTCGTTTTAGTTTGGCTCTCGAATGTTGGAGAAGACACACCGACTGCAATTGCAGCAACCAATCCGGAACGGATGTCAGCAAGATCCATATTTTTGTTATAGAACTCCTTGATTGTACGTCCGAGAGCCTCACGGAAAGCAGACTGATGAGTACCGCCATCGCGTGTGTACTGGCCATTGACGAATGAGGAATAGTCCTCGCCATATTGCTTGCAGTGAGTGAGAGCTATCTCAATATCCTCGCCTTTTAGGTGAATAATATCATAGATAGGCTCAAGCTCCATGTCGTGTTTGAGCAGATCAACCAGACCATTTTTAGAGACGAACTTCTTGCCTTGATAGAAGAGAGAGAGACCGACATTCAGATAAGAGTAATTGCGCAACATATCCTCGACAATGTCATCACGGAAAGCATAGTTCTCGAACATTGTCTCGTCGGGACGGAAAAGAATCATAGTTCCGTCTTGCAAGTTTTCAGAATTATCGACCTCGCCAGTGTCGGAAACGAGTTTGCCGAGAGCGAACTCAGCACGTCTCATTTTTCCGTCACGCACAGACTGAACGACAAACCTAGTAGACAAAGCATTAGTGGCCTTGGTGCCGACACCATTCAGACCGACAGATTTTTTGTAGGAATTCTCATTAAATTTTCCTGAAGTGTTCATTATTGAAACAGAATCGACGACCTTGCCAAGAGGAATTCCACGTCCATAGTCGCGCACAGTTATTGTTCTGTCGTCTCGAGTCACCTCTATCTGTTTGCCAAAGCCAGCACGGAATTCATCGATAGCGTTGTCTATAACCTCCTTGATAAGCACATAGATTCCATCATCAGAGTGAGTGCCGTCGCCCAGTTTTCCGATATACATACCAGGGCGCAGACGGACATGGTCCAGGCCCTCGACAGTGGTAATGCTGTCGTTGCCATATTGTGCCGTTTCACCGGTCTGAGGTACGTTCTGTTCAAAAATTTCGTTCTCCATACATTATTTGATTGCGCAAAAATAAGCCACCATGAAAAACACGACGGCATTGCAAATATACTAAAAATTAAGGTAACCTATATGAACTAGGCATTCTATAAAATTTTTCCAGGAACCAGATTCGAAAACAGTTAGGCGTTTGGCCAGCATTGCATATCGCCAATTAAACTAAAGAATCGTCCTCCACATGGATATTTATGCATTATTTGTAAGCACTTTCAAAATTCACAGAGGCATATTTCTGGGACCATAGCAACCAATCATCTCAGTCTGTGCTGTGCGAAATGAGGAGTTACACGATATCTGAAATAAAAAGCGGAAATAACAGACATCGCAGTTCCAGAAAGGTAAGCGACAGGAAAGCCAGCAGATTCAGCGAGACGTCCACCGAGCACAATACCAATGCCAAGCCCAATATCCCAAGAAGTAAGATAAGTGCTTGTGGCGGTGCCCCTCTGATTATTTGGTGCAAGATTAACGAATAAAGTATTATAAGCAGGAAACATGACACCAAACCCCACGCCAAGAACAAAAGGGATAGACAAAAAGACCACAGAGCCACACAACGAACTCAAACCATTTATATACTGACAAGCAGACAAGAGCAAAAAGCAAGAAACAACACCAAAGAAACCTATTTGAATAATCTCGCATATATATCCCTTATCGACGAATTTGCCCGAAATAACTCTAGAGACCGCCATGCCAAGAGCCATCAGACAAAAAAAGAGTCCAGAATCGGCCATTATGCCTGCTGATTTTGCGTACATGGCAACATAATTAGTAGTCATTCCGTAGGGCACAGACAGCAGCAACAAAGCCACACCTGCAGGGATGCCAGCCTTCAGAACAAATCTGTCGAGAGAAACTGGTGGACGACGCACAGGAGCCTTTGCCGGAGTCTTAACAAAAGAGGCAAATAAGAATCCGACCAGACAAAAAAACATGCCGACGGAAAAAATCAGCTGATAAGAAGCACCACACTCATGCAAAGTCAAACCTGTCATTGGTCCGACAGCCATTGCAAAATTATTTGACAGACCATAATACCCCAAACCCTCGCCGCGTCGAGAAGAAGGCATAACATCAATCGCAATAGTGTTTCCTCCAACAGTCACCATGCCAAAAGCGATTCCGTGGATAACACGCAGCACGGCAAACAAGCCCAAGACCGAAGCTGAGATATATCCCAAAAACACCATCAGAAAAACAAAATAGGCAACAAGATACAAAGGTTTACGGCTGAAACTGTCTAACAGAAAACCAGAAAAAGGCCTCATGCAAAGAGCAGACACAGTGTAGCAAGAAATAATCAGTCCGGCGGTAGCAGTTCCTGCATTGAAAGATTCCGTCAGATAAAACGGCAAGACAGGAGTAAGCATCCAGAAACCGAAATAAAGCAGAAAATTTGCCAATACAATACAAATGAAACTGCGTGAGAACAACCTGTCCTTCATAACATAAGCATCAAAAAAAAAACAGAACAAAAATAAAAAGTTTTGAGATACGAGTACGCAAAGAAAAGCTCAACATCACAATTGTTTTATGTTAAAAAGCATAATTTTACAACAAGTTAAAAATCAAGACATTTCAAAAACAGCCTAAAATTCGCATTTGATTATCAATAAATTACATTTTAACAAATCAATAAAAAAAGATAATATAAAAGTGATATATAATGATTTATAGTTTAATTTTGCATTGAATAATTAAGTTACAAAGAAAATGAAAAAGTTTTTGGTTATCGCAGCATCAATGATGATGACTGCATTTGCAGCAAACGCACAAGAAGCACAAGCACAAACAGAAGAGACTGCAGCACAGGCAAGTAGCGCATACAAGCCAGAGGCAAACAGACTGACAGTTGAAGTAGGATTCAACCCATTTGCAGGTTCATCAGCAACAACACTCGAGAACGGACGTTTGAACGCATCATATTCATTGAACGAGAACCTTGCATTGCGTGCAGGTTTGGGATTCGGATTCCAGAGCGAGAAGGACAAAGATGACAACAAAACAAGCACAAACTCATTCTCATTTGCACCAGGTGTTGTATATTCGTTTGAGGGAACAGATAGATTCACTCCATATGTTGGCGGAGAGTTGGTTGTTGGAACAAGCAAATCAAAAACCGACAACGGCAATACAGAAGTTGAGACAGCTAAGGACATGTTCTTCGGTGTTCAGGCATTCACTGGTATGAACTATTACTTTGCAAAGAATCTTTATGTAGGTGTTGAGATTGGTCTTGCATTCCGCTTTGACAAGGACAGACTGTCGGAGGACAAGACAACAACATTCAAGCCATACGCTCAGCCAGCAGTACGTCTTGGATGGACATTCTAATTAGCAGATAAGAAACATACTTAAATATGATATTAAGGTGTGTTGCCGTGGCAGCACACCTTTTTTTTTGTTTTTAGACAAAAACATTAGCAAACGGTACATATAGGACATTTTTTGGACAATAATTTTGCATAAACAACAAAAAAAAAGTAGTTTTATAAAAACAAACTTCATATAAATGGTTCAAACGAAAGAATACATAACAATGCTTGGGACTGGGGCTGCCATGGTAACCACGTGCTACAACACATGTTTCACCATTTCGAGCAGCGATAGTGAAGAGCATATGCTGGTGGACGGCGGTGGCGGAAATGGCTTGCTTGTGCAGCTTGAAAAAGTTGGCATCAGTCCGCTTCAGATTCACAATGTATTTGTTTCGCATAACCACTCGGACCATATATTGGGAGTTGTGTGGCTGATAAGAGCAGTGGCCCAGCATATAAACAAAGGCAGATATGAAGGAGACCTGAACATATATGCACACCCCAAAAGTCTGGATGCACTGCAGACCATCTCGAAATTTGTTATGCAGTCCAAACTGACAGTACACTTTGGCAACAGAATCAAATTCAATCCGATAGGCGACAAAACAGAAGAAACCATCGACGGAAGAGAATTCAAATTCTTTGACATAAGGAGTGTGAAAGAGCTGCAACACGGATTTACATGCAGAACCAAAAATGGAAAGAAACTGACATTTCTTGGTGATGAGCCATACAATGACAGCGAAGAGGATTATGCAAAAGACAGCGACCTGCTGATGCAAGAATCATACTGCATGTATGCCGATGTTGAAAAGTTTCATCCATACGAGAAACATCACGGAACAGCACTCGACTCGTGCAGAAATGCAGAAAAAGTGATGGCAAAAGCCACACTTCTGTTTCACACCGAGGGAAAAACACCGATGGCCGAAAGAAAAGAGAATTACACAGCCGAAGGTAAAACCGTTTACAGCGGGACTATATATGTGCCAAACGATTTAGAAATTATAGAAATATGAAGAAAGCATTATTCGTGGTTGCAATGGTTGCAACATGTATTTCATTTTCGTCTTGCTCAAAAGCAAGCAGAGCAGCCTCAGCTTACAAAGCATGCGACAAAGAAGAAAATCTGCTGAAGAAAGCTGGCTGCAAGCAAGAAGTGCTGAAAGACAACGCAGAGAACCTCAAAGACGAGAAATTCAGAAAAGAATTCTGGGACAATATCAAATAATAACGGGAAAGAATTCTGGGCAGACCAGACATCAAGGCTGCCACTAAAATAGTTTTTACCCGGTAGAGGCTATATAACAGTAACGACTAAGCAGTTTCAAGTCAAAGAAACTGCTTAGTTTTTTCGGATAGAAATATCCATACAGATGCACATATCACAAAATAGTCTGCCATCTAACGCATTTTCATATAAAAAACTTGCAGAATATTTTTATTATACCCTTTTTTGCATATATCCACCATGTGTGGAAAGTAATAGGAACACATCAAACACATTTGAAAAACAAACTACAATACTATATGAGACACAAAAATTTATTATTAACAGGAATGTTGCCATTGTGGCTGCTTTCGGCCAACGCTGCAGACGTGCAGTTTGGATTTGAAGGAAGCGACACAAAAACACCAACAGCCTGCTGGGGCATTGAATCGGACGAGACAGTGGACAACCCCTATAAATGTGGGAACACGACAGACAAATGCGAGAAGGTAGTAATTTCGGGCTACGGAGGCAACAACTACTGGATTGACGGAGACTGGAGCAGCAACTTGATTGCAGTGGATGTATTTGCATACTCAGACGAGACAGTGAAAGGATACAATGCCACTGCAGACCAGAACATTTTTTTGTCGGTCAAAGCAAAAAAATGGACAACACTATACTACGATTTCAGAAGTTACTTCACCAGTTCAAGCACCGGAGACAACATACTTATAGGAGGACTTTCGAGCGGAGCCGGTACAATATACATTGACAACATAAGAATGGTATCGGCCGAGGAGGCAGCATACGACTGTGAGCCAATGGGCGTTGACATGGAAGTTGAATACAAGTATGGAAGACTGGCGATTGGCGGCGGCGGATTTGTTTCGGGTCTGCTATTCGACAAGAACACAGGAGTTAAGCTAGCAAGAACAGACGTTGGAGGAGCATATAAGTGGGATGCGACAAACTGCGAATGGAAGCAGCTGTTCAACTTTGTCAGTCAGGCGAACGTTGGACTGCTCGGCGTTGAGGCATTTGCAATTGACCCAACAAACGGAAACAACATGTATTTTCTGTGCGGCTGCCAATACTTCAGCGGCCAGAAGACATCGGTGCTGTATACGAACGACGGAGGAGAAACATTCAAAGAAACCGAATTGACCGGCACACCATTCTTTGTTCACGGCAACGGAGAAGGACGTAACAACGGAGAAAGAATAGCAGTTGATCCAAACAATCCGAACATAATCATAGCAGGAAGCCGCGTGGGAACCCCACTTGTGATAAGCAAAGACGGAGGAAAAACATTCAGTGCCCTGTCATCATTTCCATCAGTGTACACAAGCAGCGTCAGCTGGCCATCATGGGAGAGCACAAAATACAACACGACAGAGAACTTGAATGGAATATCAGCTGTTGTATTTGACGGGAACAGCACACTTGCTGACGGCAGCACTGCACGTATATATGTAGGCGTGTCAAGAACCGGATCGTCGAACGTGTATGTGACAGAAGACGGAGGCGAGACATGGAGTCCAGTAGCAGCATTGCCGACATCATATATGCCACTGAGAATGAAAATGGCACAGGACGGCAAACTGTATATAGCATATGCAGACAAGTGTGTAGGAGGTAGCTCTGGAGCCATATATACCTATGACCATGAAACAGGCACAGCTACAAACATCAGTCCAGTATCCTCGGGTTACTCATTTGGAGATGTTGAAGTTTCGCCATATAATTCAAAGATGCTCATCGTTTCAACAAACAACACATGGGTGCCCCAAAAATGGGACAACGGCTCATCGGCCAACGGAGACAAATTCTGGGTATCGAGCGACGGAGGAAAAACATGGACCGAGTTGTATCAGAACTTCACAATCACAAACAACGGAGTTACTTGGATACCAGGTTACGCGATACACTGGTGCGGAAGCATGTGCTTTGACCCAGACAACGAGTCCAAAGTATCGTTTGCGTCAGGAAACGGAATATTCTCATGTATGAACCCATGGGGAAACAATCCAACATTCTACTTTGACGTGAACGGAGTTGAAGAAACAGTTGCTCTGGACCTTGTGAGTGTACCCGGCGGAAATCCGATGTCGGTGATAGGCGACTACACAGGATTCACCCACGAGAAAGTGAACGAATTTGCACCAATCCACGATCCAGCACCAGGAACATCGAGTGGAATAGCATATGCAGCAAAGAATCCTGACATCATGGCGCGTGTATCCGGCAACGAGTGGGCTGATCTGACAGACTATTACACCGAAGACGGTGGCAAGACATGGACAAGTTTTGGCAAGAGTTCATATCAGAAAGTGGCATTCAACGCAGACGGCAGCGTGATGATAGTTGCACAAAACGGAGGCGGACTCAAATATTCAACAGACAAAGGCTCATCGTTCAGCGACTGCAGCGGAGCAAGTTCCGCGACATTTGCAGTTGGCGACCCAGTCAACTCGAGCTATGTATATGCAGCTGCAAAAGACGCTATTCTTGTCAGCAGTGACGGCGGAAAGACATTCACATCGAAGACGCTGACAAACGACAGTTACACACGTCTGTGTGTTGTGCCAGGCATAGAAGGTCTTGTGTATGCGCCATGCGGAGGCAGTGGATTGTATGTTTCGACCGACAAAGGCAGCACATTCACAAAAGTTGACGGGCTGAACGCATGCCAGGCAATAGGAGAAGGAATAAGCGAAGACGGCCAGTCGTATTACCTATATGCATGGGGAACATCGGACATTCACACAGGTTTATTCCGTTCGACAGACAAAGGTGCGACATGGAAGATTATCAACGACAGCAAGAACCAGTTCGGAGGAATAGGCAACGGTCAGTTCGTGATAGGCGACAACAATATTGCAGGAAGATTCTATATGAGCACCGTTGGCATGGGCATTGTATACGGAGACCTTGCAAGCAACTTTGAGTCAAGCAACTGGAAATGCTACACAGAGGAGGGTACAGCTATTGAAGAAGCCGCTGCAAACGGAAACGCAGACGATGAAATCAGAGCAGTCTCACCAAACCCATTCAGCGCAACATTCAGCATAAACGAAAGCGGAGAGTATGAAGTATACAACGCAGTTGGATCTCTGATTGAAAAAGGCAAGTATAATGCAGGACAAGACATGGGTTCAACATGGAGCACCGGTCTATATCTTGTAAAAATCAACGGCAACACATATAAAGTGAGCAAGAGATAAATAGGTATCAATACACAACATAAAAAGCAGCAAAGTTTTTTCCTTTGCTGCTTTTTTATTTTTCAAATTAGGACAGCTGGCGCAATTCCGGTTACATTATTATTGAACTTCCAGTGATCTGTCTTGATAGACGGTCCATCCATCGGGTACATCACGGTCGAGATCGACCGCCATTTAGGGCAAGAGGCAAAAAAAGCAAATAAAATTTGAAGTAGTTTTTTCTTTATATCTTAATGATTTTAATTCCGCATCAAAGTTATCAAGATACAAAGATTATAAAATGCAGATATATTCCTGAAAATTGAACATTTGTTACATTATGATGGTTTGTCATAGCAAACAAAAAAAGGATACATGAATCCATGTATCCTTATTATCAACAAGTTATTGTAAACTATATTATTCAGCCAAAGTGCCTTCGAAAGAAAGATTCATTGCTGTAGCAGTCAGATTGAGAGTCAAGTTCACGCTGAGAGAAAGCACGCCATTAACAACAGAGCCAGACAGAGAGTTTATCTTCAGATATCCGTTGGAAGTGCTGCAAGCAATAGACAGAACGTTGGATTCCATGCTGAAATCACTGGCTGAGTTATCGAGAGAGAAACTTCCATCATCATTCTTAGAGACTGTCAAGTTTGAGAGAGAAAGAGTATTCATGTAACCGCTCTCCTTTGAATTGGTAAAGTTGAGTGTCACCTTGTCGGAAGCAGTCTTAGTAACCACAACACTGTCAGTCCAAGAGATATCGCTGCCTGTATTAAGGACAGCCTTACCATTATATCCACCAACGATGCTGTCGGCAAGAGTAGCCTCGGAGTTGTTGTCGTCATCAGACGGAGTGACATCGGCAACTTCCTTAAAAGTCACCTCCTTGACATCAGAAACCAAATACTCGACGGTCTGTCCGTCGGTTTTGTTAACAACCATATATTGTGTAGCCGAAGCACATGCCACAGTAAGAGTTGCGACCAAAAATAAAAATAATCTTTTCATTGCAGTTTTATATATAACAAACGGGACAAATTTAGTCAAATCAGATTATAAACACAATACAAGTCAAACGATTAGCAACAAAAAGGCCCAGAACATCAGCAAACGCCTGATTAAATGAGATTATTATTGTGCAAAAAGATATCAACCAAGAGACAAAAAAGTCAATAGTCATTGAACAAACATTGCAGCCAAAGCCGCGCCTAATATCCCAACAAATAATGATAAAATGAGCCAAAATTCACTATATTTGGGTATTTTAAGGATTATAAAGACAGAATACATTTGCAATGGTTATCAAAAAGACGCAACAGAAAAAATTGAAAGAGGAGATAAAAATAGATATTGAGTCGAAAGAAGAGAGCAAAAACATCATCAGCGAGAAGACAAAAATGGCAGATGTCATTTTGTCGAACAACAAACTGATGTTTGTTCTGCCTCGTTTCGGATTGAAGTTTGGAATGGGCGAGAAGAACGTAAAGGAATTATGTGAGGAGGCAGATGTGCCAAGTTCGTTGTTTTTGCTAGTATGCAATGTATATTCAGACCCAGAATACAAGCCAAGTCAGGCAGCGTTGCACTCGTTCAACCTAGCAGATTTGCTTGTCTATCTACACAATTCACACAGTGACTACCTTGACGTCAGGATTCCTGCAGTGCAGAGAAAAATCATGAAGTTGGCAGAACTATGCGGGAACAAGGGAACTGTGTTGATTAAGTTTTTTGACGAGTATATCAGAGAAGTTAAAAAACACTTCTCATACGAAGAGAGCAAAGTATTCCCATACATAGAAAAACTTCTGACCAACGGCAAACAGAAAGATTTTAACATTGCCACATACCAGAAAAACCATACTGACATTGAGGATAAACTGACGGAGCTGAAGAACATACTCATAAAATATGTTCCGCAGGTCTCTCTTGAGGTCCACAGGGAAGCATTGCTGGACCTTTTTTTGTTTGAGGACGATTTGGACAGACACTCGCTGATAGAAAACAGAATTGTTGTTCCTCTAGTCAGCGAGATTGAAAACACAACAAAATGAGAAAAAATCACAGAGTCACAATAGTTGAGCCGTCTCCGTTGATGATAGCCGGACTGCAGAGCTTACTCACAAAAGAAAGCGAGATAGAGATCACACTGATACAAGACGGCCCTATGGACTCAATTTCAAAGATAACCGCAAGCAAACCCGATGTGGTGATTTTTTCACCTTCGCTGTTAGACCATGGGCACAAACTGATGATCAGAAATGCAATCATTCTGAACGAAGAAGTAGCAATGGTTGCGCTGCACCACACATATGTTGAATCATCTGTTTTGAAACAGTTTGACGCCGTGATTGAGCTGCAAGACTCAGCTCAGACAATAGCTCAAAAAATCAAAAACGCGATTGAGGCAAAGAAGGACAATGCCGATCAAAACCAGAACTACAGTCTGTCGGACAGAGAAATCGAGATACTTATTTCCGTGGCGAAAGGCAAGTCGAACAAAGAAATTGCCGATGAGCACAACATATCGATAAACACTGTCATATCACACAGGAAGAACATAAGCAGAAAGACCGGAATCAAATCGGTGTCGGGATTTACCGTCTATGCCATGCTCAACAATCTTATTGACCAGGCTGATGTTGAATAAGCAGCGTAAACGCTTTTAGCGAGAAACATTTTTTGATAAGCAAGTAGGCAAATGCCTAGTTAAAAAGCTGATTTTTTTTGGATAAAATTATAATTACCACTATTTTTACCCGCAAATAATAAGAATCGTACTACATAACTACCAACCCAAAAAAACAACTACAAATGAACAAGATTTTTCGTTATGTGATGCTGGTTGTTGCAGCCGCATGCACACTATCATTGGCTTCGTGCTCAGATGATGATGACGATGACGACGAGCAGAAGACAACTAATTCTGACAATGTAACAGTAAGTGATGTTGTTGGAACATGGGTTTCGAACAGTGCCGAGACAACAACAGACGCCACAGTTACATTTTCGGGAGAGACAGTAAGCTTGAACGAGTTTTTTGGAGAGGAAGATGATGAGGAGGATGGTGACGATGAATATTTCCTGGGCGAAAGCGTAACATTCAAGGAAGACGGAACAATAGTTGACGAAAACAATATTGAGGTAGGCAAATATGCTATTGATGGCAACAATTTGACACTCACAATAACTGAAGATGGAGAGACAAAGACTTTCAAGAAGGGCGAGAGTATTGAATTTGAAGGATATGAGTCGACAGTTAAGTCGTGCACAATAGCAGTTGAGGGCAGCAAAATGAAGATAAGCATTTCGCTTGAGGCAAAGTTGTCGGCATCTGATTTCTCTGATTCTCTAAGCGGAGACGATGATGATGAAAATGATTTCTTTGATTTCAGCAGCATATTCAGCGAAATAGCTGGTGATATCACAGTCAACTTCAACATTGTTGGTGTGTTTGACAAGGCGAACTAATTCACTTAAATAATAAAGAAAGGCCAGGCAGAAATTCTGTCTGGCTTTTTTTAATATAACACTATCACATATACAATAATCATGAATAAAATATTTTATGCGATTCTCATTTTTATTTTATTTGACACATCAACACAAAATATAATGGGAACAGAAAGTCGTAGTGATATATTTATAAACAGATTAAATATCAATGAAGTGAAACAGAACATTGAACTCTCTGAAGCTGTAAATGACTCGGTTTTTATATTATTAAACGATGAAACTGACAACTTGATAAATGCCTTAAAGAAAAACAAAGACAAGAGGGACTTCATTTTAAAAGAAATAGAAAACCCAATTAGTGATTCATATCATATTATGGAATTGATAGATAAAGTCAAGCAATGTGAATTTTCATTCGTAAGAAAGAAAGTGTTAAGAAGTCTTCAAGAGGCAAGGAACAAATATAATTGACAATCACATGTTTTTATCATGTGTATTAATAGGTGTGAATCGATACTATGCCGCCAACGGTGTCCCTCCAGGCGAGCCACCAGTGATAGGTTGAAATGCCGATCATTACGAGACCAATGTGTCCATGTTATCTAAATCTCGGAGAGTACAATACAAAAAAAGGCTCCACCTCAAGTTATGGGGCGGAGCCTATTATATATGTCTTTTAAAAGATTACTTGCGAGATATTGCTCTTGCAATCTCACCAACCCAAAGGACGAGAGAAGTGGCAGCAATGATTATAACCCAATCTATTACAGCCAAAGGAGTCACGTTGAAGAATTGTCCACCCAAAGTGACAATAGCAATCTGTCCGATGAAAATAACCAACACAATAGTTATAAATCCAGAGCAGTCCTTAAGATTGAAAGCAGATTTGCCAGTCAGGAAAGCACGTGCATTAAACAGATTCCAGAACTGGAGCATAACAAATATAGTGAAGAACATGCTCAATTCATAAGGAGTGAATTTGCCTACATTTTCCCCCTCGCCCACATTGAAATCAAAAATATTTGTCATTGAAGGGATGTCGTAGCTATCGAACATCCATACCAATCCGAGCAGAAGAACAAAGAAGAAGCCACCAACGCCGATAATAGACTTCCACATAGGTTTACTGATGATGAAAGCCTCACGGTCGCGAGGACGCTCATGCATAACCTTGTGAGTTGGAGGCAAAGAAGCCAGAGCCATAGCAGCGAAAGTATCCATGATGAGGTTTACCCACAACATTTGAGTAACAGTCAGCGGAGACTGAGTGCCCATGAAAGCACCAGCCAAGACGATAAGACAGGCAGCCACATTGACTGTCATCTGGAACAGGATGAAACGCTGAATGTTCTGATAGAGCGAACGCCCCCACATAACCGCACGACCTATACTGCTGAATGAGTTGTCGACAATAGTAATGTCACTCGCCTCCTTTGCCACAGAAGTTCCATCACCCATAGAGAGGCCGACGTGTGCAGCGTGTAGAGCAGGAGCATCATTAGTGCCGTCACCAGTTACAGCAACGACATGGTTATTAGCCTGAAGTGCACGAACCAGCTTATCCTTATCGAGCGGACGAGCACGCGAAATTATCTTCAGCTTCTCAACAGCCTTTTGGCGTTCCTCGTCGGTAAGAGCAGCGAATTCAGGTCCAGTAGTAATATTTTCGTCAGTATCAGAATCCTGCCACAAACCTATCTGTCGTCCAATTTCCTTTGCAGTGCCAGGAGTATCGCCAGTAACAATTTTCACCTTAATTCCAGCCTCGATACACTCCTTAACAGCGTCGGGTACATCGGCACGTACAGGGTCGGAAATAGCGACGATGCCGAGGAAAGTAAGATTTTCGGCAACCACGGCAGAGTCGGCAATAGTTTTATCGCCATCATTCAGCACCTGATATGCGAAACCGAGAGTACGCATAGCCTGCTGCTGATAAGCGAGGAGCTGATCGTCGATTTGCTGTTTAGTTACGCCACCGGCAAACTGTTTGCACAATCCATAAACAATTTCTGGAGCGCCCTTAACATACATTATACGCTTGCCAGTTGCAGATTTGACAACAGTGGCCATATACTTACGCATAGAAGAGAAAGGAAGTTCCTCAACAACAGAAGCAGCCTCCTTCAGCTTAGAGTAGTCATATCCGTTAGCCCTAAGCCACAGAAGCAAAGCGCCCTCGGTTGGGTTTCCGAGCACAGAAGGCTTTTGAGGATCAGTCAAATCGAGCTGTGCAGAAGAGTTTACGGCAATACCCTCGACCAGGATTTTGCCATTATCATCATCGGTAAGCTTTTGATCGGCAAGACCATAGAAGTTGGTTTTGTAGATCTGCATACGGTTTTGAGTCAGAGTACCTGTTTTATCAGTACAGATGACAGTTGTTGCCCCCATAGTTTCGCAAGCATGCATCTTGCGCACAAGGTTGTTTGTCTTAAGCATGCTTCGCATACTATAAGCCAGACTCAAAGTGACAGCCATAGGCAACCCCTCAGGAACAGCGACAACGATCAAAGCGACAGCAATCATGAGAGTCTTGAGCAGATGGTCAGTAAAAGCGACCCACTCAAAAGAAGCACCGCCAAAAAAGACTGGCCACAAGAACACGCATACACGTCCGACAACAATCAGAGCAGCAATGCCATAGCTGACCTTAGTTATCAGCAAGCCAAGACCATCGAGCTGCTCGTTAAGAGGGGTTTTGACACTATCATCAATTTGAGCAGCCTCGAACACCTTTCCGTTCTCGGTGTTATCGCCAACGGCAAACACCTTGCAAACAGCGTGACCATCCATGACCTTAGTGCCTCGCATCACATGATTAGAAGGGAAAGTGGCATCCTTGTCGAAATCATCAGGATTAGTTGTCTTTGAGCAAGAAGGTTCACCAGTAAGGGTTGATTCGTCGATGCTCAAAGAAACAGACTCGATAAGCTCTGCATCGGCAGGGACCTCGTCGCCAGTGGTAAGAATCACGACATCGCCGACCACGATATCCTTTTTGGGAACATTTGTGTGATTACCATTACGGATAACCTGAACAGGTTCGTCATCATTAACCTGATTCAGCAGATTAAACTCCTTGTCGGCCCTGAGTTCAAAATAGAAAGACAAACCAGTAGCCAACAAGATAGCGATAAAGATGCCAACAGGTTCAAAAAACACAGTAGCAGGCTCGCCCAGAGATAAAAAATCGTAGCACGAAATGGCGATAGACATTGCACCTGCGACAAGCAAAATGATAATCAGAGGGTCGGAAAACTTCTCAAGGAAACGTTTCCATAAAGGTACAGACTCCTTAGGAGTCAAGACATTGGCGCCATGCTTAGCTCTGCTAGCGAGTACTTCAGCATCAGTCAAACCAACCAAATGTTTATGTTCTGACATATTATTATGAATATTGTTATCAAAAATAGAAGACAATCAGCACAAGAGCAGACCATACTATCTATGCAAATGTAATAATAAAAAAGTGTGTCAAAAAGAGATTGACACACTTCTTTATCATCTTAGGTACGCGGAGTAATTACTTCCAAGCAAATTTCTCCACTTCCTTTTTCTTTACGACTTCAATCTTTGTGTAGATCTTGTCCTCACGGAAGAGCCAACCCAAAGCAAGAAGAAGTTCTTCCTTCTTTAGAGCAGACTTTTTTTCAAGTTCAGTGAAAGTAAAGGCTTCGCCATCCTTAAGTACCTCGTATACAGCACCAGCGAAACCACCGATTTCGGTAAAATTCATGACAAAAATAATAATTAATTGAATAATAATTTCTAACGCAAAATTAAACATTTTTTGCACCAAGAATGTCATAAAGGCTAAAAAAAATAACATTTTTTACCATAGAAAAATAATTCTTGGACTCACGAACAGAGAAAACATGAGTAAACAAAAAACATCAGCATTCTGAAGAGGAAACATATAACCTTAGCAGCGAGTTTATCTGCAAACAGGTCTTATGCAATGTCCGGAGAATTTATATACAAAATCACAACTTATCCTAATCGCATCAAAATCGAATTGCAAAGAGTAAGCCCATTCAGGAGAAACATCAGAGAAAGAAGAAGTCCAATAAGAGCCACTAGATCCATCTCCAAAAACGTCTATGCTGGAATATTCGCCGCAAGCCGGGAAAAAAATTTTATTACCATTAACTTTTGAGCTTCCCTCATATCCAGCAACGCCTGTTTGATTGTAGTTGTCAGTCCACCTCCAAGCGCAACCATGAACAAGTTCATTGAATTCGGTCAAAGAAGGAGTATGCCACAATTCGCCGAAAATAACAGATGCGGCATCATCTTCGGCAGAAAAAACAGAATCGCCACTGATTTGATAATATTTTACGATCTCGACATCCGCATTATTCTGCGATTTAGAATTGCCTGGAACCGACCATCTGTAGGAGTTCCACACATAATTGTCTTTAGGAGCAGTCTCAGCCCATGCGAAATAGTCGCCAAATTTTTCTGGGGAAGAAGCGCCAATGTTACATGTGGCCCACTTGACAGAAAGTCCCAAATCAACATATTCGTGTCCTGAGATTTCGCCAGCATACGACAGAGAACAAGAGCACAGGAATGCGAGAACCGAAATTATCGTCTGAAATAAAATATATCTTTTCTGGAGCATATGTTCAACAAATAATTAGTTAGGAAACACTAAGATTATCTATCGACAAGAATCGGTGTAAAGATATCAACTAAAGTTATTGAGGCCAAATGTTTTGTGTTGTAAAATTGATTTCGGCATAGTCAGACAACAGTTGGCGGCTTCAATAGCCCAAGTTTAGCCACCAAACAATCGTTCAACCAGACATGGACATCAAATATAAACAAATCAGATTTTGATTTTTCAGCCACATGATATCAAATTTTTTCGCAGAATTGACTATTTTTGCGACGTACAACACAAATCATCTACAGGCTACCTTTATAAAATAGACGTTGGATAAGGTATTTCCAGAAACGTCGGTGCTTTTACACTTTTCCGTATTGCTGTTTGTCGGTCAGTTGCAGAGTCCTCACTGAGCCATTATTCCTCGCAGCAATATTATTCCGCATGGATAGAAAAATCCTCAAAAAAATGTAGAGGTTGCCTACACTCAGAAGAAAATGAGGAGTAAGCACAATGTTATTCTCTAATTTGTAGAATTCCACACCACGGTAGGAAGTCAAAATATTTGAAAAAAGTAATATTGACTCTTGAGCAGGAAAAGTCTGACCATACAATCAAACAGCTTACAGACTTCGGCATAATCAAAATGCACTTGGAGGGCTAGGCATCAAAAACGGGTTTTTGTATTTGGTCATCGTCCCGTACTGATAGTAAATGCGTAAGAAAAAAGATGTCTTGAAAATTTGATTCACATAGGACATATTGTTGCATATCGGCCTCATTGTCGGAGAGACTTGTTTCAATATATCAACAATACATTCCACAATCAAAGCAAAATTTACATCATAACTGAATGAGAGATTGCATTTGAATGTCTATGGTTAAAATTATCATTAGAAACGTGTTAGATGGCAATCAATTATTAGAAATTTGATTCGCAATCTATTTAGCATAGGATCATAACAAAGAGATAGGCTGATAAAAAAAATTATGTGGTATTTAAATTTGTTGATATAAGACGGAAATCAAAAAAGAGGAATATCACAAGACCACAACAAACAAGGTCTCTTGAATTTGCAAGAATTTTTGCCACATCGGACTAAATGCCTACGATTCATTTTTTTGTAGGAAAATGATGACATCAAATCAAGTAAAAAAAAGTAAAGTTTATGTTTTACAAAAATCATAACGCATCAGAAGAAATAAACATCGGACTGATGCCAAAATACAATACAGAAGAACAGGAGCTTGCGCTTATAAGCTACGGCAGAAACATACAAAAGATGCTTGACTATTGTCTGACTATAAAAGACAGGAAGGAACGCACACGCTGCGCGTACACCATAGCCAAGTACATACAGGTGCAAAGGAACAGAAGACAGGACGAGAGTACCAAACTTGCCCAGGTTTCAAAAATAAAATCGGAAATGATTGAGCATGTTGTGTGGGACCACCTGTACTTCATGTCGGGCAACAGTTTAGATATAGATTTTCCAGACGGATACGTGCCTGTGAAAATGGACAATTCAGAAAAAGCAGGTCCGCAAAGAATTGAATATCCACAAAAGAGCACTAGCTACAGACATTACGGCATGAATGCACAAAGACTGATAGACAAGATATCGGACATGCAGAACTCGCCGCAGAAGATGAAGCTCATTGAGCAGACAGCAAACTTCATGAAAAGATGCTATATGAGAAATATAGCCAATGTGGAAGACAAGAAGATATTTGATGACATAAGGACCCTGTCGGGGAACAGAATAATCTTGTTTGAAGAAGATTTAAAGCTGATCAACCCAGACGAAGTGGACCAAAAATCAGAGCAGAAGAGCAAGAAAAAGAAAAAGAAGTAGGAATACAGCTTAAGAGATAGCCTAAAGTTTTATAGCCTAAGGCAACAACAATAAACTTGACGGCAACGCCACACAAAAGTATTTTGCGAGTCTGGATATACCAGAGTTAAGAAACCAACGTGCACAGAAAGAGCACGCCATGAGTCTATACAAAAATCACGTCTTCAGGCTGAAAACTCAATGAAGAAGAACACTTATGTTTGAAGCGAACAGCTTAACAGACATAGCCAGAAGGATAACGCCAAAGAACTTTTTGATTATAAGATTGACAGGTGAGCCCAAAACCCTCTCCAACTTTGAAGAGAAAGAAATAACAGCATAAACGACAACCATATTCAAGGCCAGGGCCGTGACAATAACATAAAGGTCATACTCGGCCCGCAAAGAAATCAGAGTCGTTATAGAGCCAGGTCCGGCAATCAGAGGAAAAGCCAAAGGGACCACATCAGCATCGCCAGAAGCCTTACTGGTAAAGATGTTCAAGTCGAGAATCATATCCAAAGCCAGGAGGAAAAGCACAATTGCGCCCGCAACGGCGAAAGAGTTGAAATCAATATTGAAAAGGTTCAATATAAATTCACCACCAAACAAGAAAGCGAACAGAAGGGAGGCTGCAATGGCAGTTGTTTTTGCCGGCTGTATTTTTTTCCCTTCGTGCTGCAAGTCAAGCAATATAGGGAGTGCTCCTGTTATATCTATCACAGCAAAGAGCACCATAAAGACCGAGAGTAATGACAATACGTCCATAATTAAAAAAATCTGTTAGTTGCGTCAATATGTCCATCCCCCTAAAAATTCACGACAAGGAAAAACGTGAACCATAGGCTAAGGATGCAAATCAAAGATATACAAATCGTGGGCAAGAAAGAACAAAAGCAAACAATTTTTTCAGGAATAGCCCAATTAAACCGATAAAAGGGAGTAAATTTGCGACCGCATAAAAAAACAAGAACAAATGAAGTTTATCAAACTATCGGTAGCAGCGATGGCAATCTTATTTGCGAGCTGTTCCAACAACGAGCCAAAGAGCGCAGAAACAAACAACACAGAAAAAGTAGCAAGCGTTGAAAACGGCCTTGAGGCAGTTAACACCCCAGAAGAGGCAATGAACAGACTGATGGAAGGAAACGCAAGATACGTTGCCGACAGCAGCTTGTTTCCACACCACGATTTGAAGAGAGTTGCAACAACAGCCCCTCATCAGGCACCATTTGCAGCAGTTGTTGGCTGTTCAGACTCGAGAGTTCCAGTTGAGCTGATATTTGACCAGGGCGTTGGTGACATATTTGTTATCCGCACAGCAGGCAACTCGGTAAACGACGACGTTGTCATGGGCAGTGTTGACTATGCCGTTGAGCACCTTGGCGTGAAGGCAGTCATTGTGTTGGGACACGAATCGTGTGGAGGTGTGACAGGCGCAATATCAGAGTCGGAGAAAGACGACGACAGCAAAGTTGACGAGCTGCTCGACGTAATCCGCAAGGATGTTGAGCCATATGTTGGCAAGGCAGACAGTCTTGACGCTGCAGTGAAGATGAATGCAGACGCCCAGGTGAAAAGAATCATGGCAAGCAAGCACGTGCAGAAGCTTGTTGAAGAAGGAAAACTTACTGTAAAGGCAGGATACTACAACGTGCACTCAGGAAAAGTTGATTTCTAAGAAGAAACAAATCATAAAATAGCCAAAAGTGGCCGGCCTATTTGCCGGCCACTTTTTTTTAGCAGACAATTAAAGCCGCCTTAAATATCTGTTTTTCACGTCACCCTAATTTAAATTTTCATAAACCTATACTTTTTTGTAATTTTACAAGCTAAAATGCACGGATTGTATCATTCAAGAATATAAAGATGTACGAATACATAAAAGGGAACATAGACGAGCTTACGCCAACAAGCACCATTGTTGAAGCGTCTGGCATAGGCTATATGGTCAACATAACCCTAAATTCATATTCCCAGCTTGAGGGAAAATCAGAATGCAAACTCTATATAGAAGAAATAATTAGAGAGGATTCGCACACTCTATATGGATTCACAGAGAAAGAAGAAAGGAGTCTGTTCAGGCAGCTGCTGACAGTGTCGGGAATAGGAGCAAACACGGCCAACATGATTCTGTCGGCCTTCACAGTAGGAGAATTGGAACAAATCATTTCGGACGGAGACTGCGAACCGATAAAGAAAGTCAAAGGAATAGGACTGAAGACCGCGCAGAGACTGATTGTGGATTTGAAAGACAAGATAAAAGTCAGCGGAGTATCAGCCGGGCCAATAGCAGGAAGAAATGCCGACAGACAAGACGCGATAAATGCGCTTGTCATGCTTGGCTACCAGCAGGCCGACAGCACAAAGCTAGTTGATTCAATATTGAAAGACCAACCTACGCTGACACTGGACAAGATTGTTAAAGAAGCCCTTAAAATGAACATGAAAAGATAGCTCGGCAGAGAAATCAGAACAATAACAGCGAGCAAATTGCGTTATAGAACAAATACGCAATATATTAAAGAATGCGAAAGCAAAAACATTCTACATTTTGAGAAACAAAAACATAAAAACATATAGTGCTATGATGTTCGGGCTTGCCCTTGTGGTGGGCACGGCATTTGCCGTAGGCGACAACGACGGCACATTGCTTGCCCCCGTAGCATCAGCACCAGTGCCTGGCGGAAGCGGCAATTCGTCTGAAGCCCAGCAAGACACAGGCAAACTAATATACGCACTCAACAAATCGGAATACATCACCTGCGAAGACCTGAACAGCAAGTCGCCGGCCGATTTGAAAGACCCATCAAACATCAAGCATGATGTTGAATATGACCCAGACAACGAGTTCTATATCTACACCACAAAAGTTGGAGATATGGAAATCTCGACCCCATTCGTGCTGAATGCCAGCGACTATGCCGAGCAGTCGCTAAAACAGCAGATGAACGAATACTGGGCCGAGAAGAACAGGACAAATTTTGACGAAGGCAACAAATATTCACTGAACGAAGTCAAAATGGGACTGGGCCAGACAGGTGACAAAATATTCGGTCCTGGAGGCGTGCAGCTGAAGACACAAGGCTCGATAGACCTGAAATTCGGTTTAAAACACTCAAAAAGAGACAATCCGAGCATTTCGGAGAGAAACAGGAAAACAACAATCTTTGACTTCGACACCAAGATACAGCTGAATGCAAACGGAAAAGTGGGTGACCGAATCAAGTTCAACATGAACTACAACACCGAGGCCACATTCGACTTTGACCAGCAGCTGATAAACCTGAGCTATGAGGGCAAGGAAGACAACATTGTCAAGAAAGTGGAAGCCGGAAACGTTTCGATGCCACTGTCGACAAAGCTGATATCCGGGACCTCTGCCCTGTTCGGAATAAGGACCGACCTGCAGTATGGAAAGTTGAAAGCGTCGCTGCTGGCGTCGCAGCAAGAGTCGGAAACCAAGACCATAAACACCAAAGGAGGCGCCCAGACCACCGAGTTTGAGTTGTCGGCCAGCGATTACGAAACCAACAGACACTTCTTTCTGTCGCAGTTCTTCAGAGAGAACTATGACGAATGGATGAAAAAAGTGCCAACAATAGCATCGGGAGTAGTGATAAACAAAGTTGAAGTATGGGTTACGAACACATCGACTGCCACAGACAAGACGACACGTAACATCATAGCATTCACCCAGTTGGGCGAAGATCCATCGGACCCACAGAAGAACAATCCGCAAAACAGCAGCAACTCGCTATACTCCACCCTAAATTCGAGCGAGTATGCAGGAGCAAGAACATATGGAAGCAACGACCTGTCGACATTAACATACGACGGCAAGAGTCTGACCAACGGAGTTGACTATGAGACAGTGAACACAGCCCGCATGCTGTCGAGCGACGAGTACACACTGAACCCATATCTGGGCTACATATCATTGCGCAGCACACTGAACACGAGTGATGTGCTGGCGGTAGCATTCCAGTATACATACATGGGCAAGACATATAAAGTGGGAGAGCTTTCGACCGACAGAGTCAGCAGCGACACGACGAGCAGCAGCACACTGTTTGTGAAACTGCTGAAGAGCACATCGACATCGCCAGACAACACAGTGTTGTGGAACCTGATGATGAAGAACGTGTACTCGCTCAGCGCATACAACGTATCGTCGACAAAATTCAAGTTGGATGTAGAGTACTACTATTCAGACGACTCGACATCATCATATCTGAAGTATCTGCCAATAAGCAACATAAAGCAGACACCTCTGATCAAAGTCTTGGGACTTGACAGACTGAACTCAAGAAACAAGGCAGTGAGCGACGGATATTATGACTTTATAGACGGATATACGGTCGACGCCAAAAACGGACGTATCTATCTGCCATCGGTTGAACCATTCGGCAAATATCTGCAAAGCAAAATAGAAGACAAGACGCTTGCCGAAAAATACACATACCCCGAGCTGTATGCAATGACCCAGACCGAGGCAAAAGAATACACAGAAAAAGACAAATTCATATTAAAGGGAGAATATCAGTCATCGTCTGGCTCGCAGATAAGACTGGGAGCATCGAACATTCCAAGAGGTTCTGTAAAAGTGACGGCAGGCGGTAGGACACTGGTTGAGAACGAAGGATACACAGTTGACTACAATCTGGGTATAGTCACCATTTTGGACGAAGTTGCCCTGAGTTCAAACACCCCAATAAGCGTTCAGCTGGAAAGTGAATCATTCTACAGCACACAAAGGAAATCGCTTGTTGGCGCGGATTTGCAATACCAGTTCACCGACAACCTAAGCGTGGGCGGAACAATCATGCACCTGAACGAGAAGCCGCTGACGGAAAAAGTATCATATGGCGACGAGCCAATATCGAACACAATATGGGGACTGAACGCAGCCTACAGCACACAAAGCCAATGGCTGACCGACATGATAGACAAGCTGCCGCTGGTGAACGCCACCACCCCATCGTCGATAGCCGTATCAGGAGAGTTTGCGCAACTGATACCAGGACACGCAAGTGCGGTTGACGAGAACGGCCAGGGAGTTTCATACATCGACGATTTTGAAGGGACAAAATCATCGATCAACATAATGAGTGCAAACTCGTGGGCCCTTGCCAGCACCCCATATATCACAGACGCGACCGCAGTTGGCCGCAAATTCATACGTTCGACCGATGAGTTTTGGGGAGCAGACCTGAACACCACGAAAGGAAATCTTGGATATGGGCTTGAGAGGGCGCATCTTGCATGGTACAAGATAGACCAGATTCTGAACAACCCAACAAGCGACACGCCAAGACATCTGCGCAACGACAACGACCAGCAGTCGAACCACTTTGTCAGACTTGTTCACGAGCAGGAAATATATCAAAACAAGGAGGCATATTACGGAGAATCGACCATACTGCCTACGCTGAACCTGGCATATTATCCAAAAGAGCGTGGCCAGTATAACCTCGATGTGACAGGAATGAATGCCGACGGAACACTTGACCACCCTGAGGACAGATGGGGAGGAGTTATGCGCAAACTTGACAACACCGACTTCAACAAGTCGAACGTTGAGTATATAGAAATCTGGATGATGGATCCATTCGTGTATGACGAGATGAACACATCGTCGGGTAAACTGGTGTTCAACCTTGGTGAGGTGAGCGAAGACGTGCTGAAAGACGGCAGAATGTCGTTTGAGAACGGAATGCCCACATCAGAGACCGCCAGCGTTGTTGACTCGACAATCTGGGGCCGAGTGCCACGAATCCAGGCAATCACATACGCGTTTGACAATTCGAACATCAAGCAGCAAGACCTTGGACTTGACGGACTGAGCGACGAGCAGGAAATGGCATATGACGCCACATACGCAAAATATGTGGCAGCAATACGCCAGAAACTGAACAGCGAAGGTCAGGAGAAAATGAGCTCATTGCTCTACTCGCCATTGAACGACCCTGCCGGCGATAACTTCCACCACTTCCTGGGCTCGGATTACGACAGTGAAAACAAGTCAATTCTGGAACGCTACAAATACTACAACGGACTGGAAGGAAACTCGTCTAGCTCATCGAGCAACTACTCGTCGTCGACAACACTGCCAGATGTTGAAGACCTGAACGGAGACCACACGCTCAGCGACAAAGAGCAATACTTTGAGTATGTAATAGACATTGACAGGTCGATATTCGAGAACGAGAACAAGTGGCCAGAGAACCACATTGCCAGCAGAGTGGATTCGAAAGTGACACTGAAGAACGGCAACACAGAAACAATAAAGTGGTATCAGCTCAAGATTCCGATTGAGGAATACAACAGAGCTGAGGGTGGAATTTCGAACTTCCAGTCTATCAGATACGTGCGTATGTATATGACCGGATTCTCTGACGAGACAATCCTCAGATTCGGAGCGATGAACCTTGTACGCACCGACTGGAGAGTGTACAGCCAGAACAAGAACCTGTTTGAGACGGAATCTGGCCAGACAGCAGACAACGCCGGACGCGGTTCAATCTCAATTTCGTCGGTCAACATAGAGAACGACGGAACAAAGCAACCAGTGGGCTACGTGCTGCCACCTGGAGTGTCGAGAACAATAGACCCAAGCCAGACACAGGTGCGCCAGGAGAACGAGCAGTCAATGCTGATAAAGATAGACAGCCTTGACAGCAAGCAGGCTCGTGCGGCATACAAGACAACAACCCTCGACACAAGAAGATACAAGAGACTGAAGATGTTTGTTCATGCCGAGAACAGACTCAACGAAGATAAAGTTGGCGACAATCATCTGTTCCTGTTCCTGCGTATGGGTTCAGACTTCACCGAGAACTACTACGAGTATCAGATTCCGCTTGTAATCACCGAAGACGGAGCCACATCTAAGAGTGACGTATGGCCAAGCGACAACTACATTGACTTTGCATTCAGCGCACTGACCGATTTGAAGCTACGCCGAGACAAAGAGAAAGCAGCGGGCAACGTCCACATAAACGAGAGGTACACCGAGATGGACGAGAACAACCAGCGCAACATGATCTCGATAATAGGAACCCCATCGTTTGGCGAGATAACATCGCTGATGATAGGAATCAGAAACGAGGACAGCAAGATGCACAGTGCAGACATCTGGGTGAACGAGCTCAGAATGGAAGGATTTGACGAAGACGGCGGCTGCGCCGGATTGGCAAACCTTGGCATTGTGTTTGCCGACCTTGGATCGCTGTCGATGGGCGGACGAATTGAGCAGGCCGGATTCGGAGGCATAGAAGACAACGTAGACTCAAGAAGAGAAGACACATACTACGAGTATAACCTGGCAGCGAGTCTGCAGCTTGGCAAGCTGTTCCCTGAGAAAGCGAAAGTGAATATGCCGATAAGCTACACACTGACAAGCAGCATGTCTAAGCCAGAATATGACCCGATGAACTCAGACCTGAAACTGGACGAGACACTAAACAATCAGACGACAAAACACGCACGCGACTCAATAAAGAACATGTCGCTGACAACAACAAAATATCAGAGCGTGACACTGTCGAACGTGAGAGTTGGCATAGTGAGCGAGAAACCTATGCCATATGATCCTGGCAACTTCTCGTTCTCGCTTGGTTATAACGAGACCACAGACAAGGACCCAGACACCAAGTACAACATAACAAAGAACTATAACGGAACACTCAACTACAACTATACTACAAATCCGAAACCGGTTGAGCCGTTCAAGAAAGTAAAAGCATTCAAGTCGAACAGCCTCAAGCTGCTGCGCGAATTCAACTTCTACTATTATCCGCAGTCGTACAGCTTCAGCACAAACATGAAGAGGTATTACAACGAGATTCAGTTGAGAGACTTCAGTGTTGACTACACAAAAGACACATCATTCCCATATATGTCGTGGGACAAAGACTTCACATGGAGCAGAACATCCGACATCAAGTTCAATCTGAGCAAGAATCTAAAACTGACATTCGCGTCGGCAATGGACGCCCAGATAGACGAACTGATAAGAGACGAGAACGGCGACTACAGAGACGTGCCAATCAACAAGACATACCTGCGCGAAGTGGGAGAATATGACTGGTATGAGCTTTGGAAGGACACCGTGTGGAGCAGCATAAAGCACTTTGGAACCCCAATAGAATACTACCAGAGATTCTCGGCATCGTGGGCTGTGCCTATAAACAAGCTGCCATATCTTGACTGGATAACCAGCAACGCACAATACTCGGCCGACTACACATGGAACAGAGGAGCAGAGACCGTGCTGGGCTCGGGAACATCAGAAACCGGAAACATTGCCCAAAGCAAGAGGACATGGAACGGCGACGTTCGCCTGAACTTTGAGACACTCTACAACTACTTCCCTTATCTCAAGTCTGTGAACAAGAAGTGGGGCAACAACGCCAAGAAAGACGCCACACAGGCAAAGAAAGACAAAGAGAAAAAGGACAAAGAGAAAGCAGACAAAGAAAAGGCAAAAGCAGACAAAGGAAAAGAAACCGCCGCAGCTGACGACAAGAAAGCAGCCGAGGAAAAGAAGAAAGAGCCTGCCAAGCCAAAAGTTTACGAGCGCAAAAACATCAAGCTGAAAAAAGACAACAAGACAAGAATCACCCACCGACTTGGGACAACAAAACTCACCGTTACACTAACAGACAAAGACGGCAAGGTGGTTCCTGTGAAATATAAAGTGATAGACAACAATGCCATCAACCTGATAGGCAAAGAGGACATTAGCGGACTGTCGCTGAAGATTGTTGGAACAATAAAAGAAAGGACAGCCGTTGACGACATTGTTGAGGTGGCATCGAGAATACTGATGTCGTTCAGAAACGCATCGGCATCATACCGCCACACAGAGGCCCTCACGCTCAACGGATACACCGAAGGCAGCGGTTTCCTGGGTCAGGACGGCAAAGCCCCAGGCTACGGCTACACGTTCGGATTCTACAACACCGACAATTTCATGAAGAAAGTGGACGAGAACGGCTGGATGCTTGACGACTCGACACTGGTGACAAATCCTGTGATAAGGACAAAGGAGCAGAACCTGCAGGTGAAGGCATCGGTTATTCCGTTCCCAGGAATAAAGATTGACCTCAACTCGGCATGGATGAAGACAAGAACCGATGACATATACTACATGTATGAGAACAGCAACACATTCACCGGTTCATACTCGAGAACAACAATTGCCCTGCGAACAGCATTCAAAGGCAAGAAGCTGGAGTCGAAAACATTCAACAAGTTCCTGATGTACAAACGCGAGATGAGGAACCGATTTGCAAACCGATTTGCGTCGGCAACAGGAATGACCGACCAGACCGAGCTGAACAACAAGATTCTGAGCACCACATCAGACGTGCTTGTGCCAGCATTCTACACAGCATACACCGGTCACAGTTCGAGCAACGCATCGATGCAGCTGCTCGAGGGAATGGCAAGCATGCTGCCTAACTGGAGAGTTCAAGTTGACCTGCTTGCCCGACTGCCGTTCTTGCAATCGTCGATGAAGGCGCTGAACCTGAATCACGCATACAAGTGCACATACAACATCAACTCATATTCATCGCTGACCGACTGGAACGACATGGGCGGCGGATATGGAGAAGTCAGCGGAACAAGCGACGAGCTAGACAACGGATACTTCAGCAGCTCGTACTCGGTTGACAACGCCAACATCAACGAATCATTCTCGCCACTGCTTGGTGCCGACGCCACACTTAACAACAGCCTGCAGCTGAAGTTTGAGTGGAAAAAATCGAGAACCGCAGGACTTGACGTCTCGGCGCTTCAGGTGGTGGAATCATACAGCGACGAATATGTTGTTGGAGCAGGATACAGAATAGACGACTTTGGAGCCATTGTGGGATTGAACAACAGCAAACACAAAATGGTGAAGAACGACTTGAACATAAGGCTGGACCTGTCATACAAGAGCACAGACGCATACATCAGAAAGATTGTTGACGAATACTCACAGCTGAGCAACGGCATAAATTCGTTCATAATCAAATTCTCGGCCGACTATGTGCTGAGCTCAAGAATAAACATAAGGTTCTATTATGACAGGACCGCGTCAACACCTAAGGTGTCGTCGTCATATCCAACAGTCAACAGCGACTTTGGAATAGGAGTGAAACTGCTATTGTCGAAGTAACATCAACCGACAGGGCAAAAGACGAACCACAGAACAAACGAAAGAAACAGGAAAAAAAAATGGCAGAAAGAACACTCATAGAAAGACTGACAGATCTGGAGCTGAAACATCAAGAGATATCGACCTTGATAACTGACCCGGCTGTCATTGCCGACATGAAAAGATACGTCAAGCTGAACAAAGAATATTCGGAGCTTGGCGAACTGGTGAAACTCAAGAACGAATATCAGACCCTGCTCGGCAGAATTGCCGAGGCAAGAGAGATAGTCCAGACAGAGAAAGACCCAGAGATGCTGGAAATGGCCAAAGCCGAACTGGCCGAGCTGGAACCACAAGTGCCAAAGATGGAAGAGGACATAAAACTGGCCCTGATACCGTCGGACCCAGAAGACTCTAGAAACGCCATTGTAGAAATACGAGGCGGAGCTGGAGGCGACGAAGCAGCAATATTTGCAGGCGACCTGTACAGAATGTATATGAAATACTGCGAGACCAAAGGCTGGAGTGTAAGCATCAGTTCGTTCAACGAAGGCACGGCAGGCGGATACAAAGAAATAGTATTTACAATCTCGGGCGAGAAAGTGTATGGCACAATGAAGTATGAATCGGGAGTGCACCGTGTGCAGAGAGTGCCAGTGACAGAAACGCAGGGCCGAGTACACACATCGGCAGCATCGGTTGCAGTGTTGCCAGAGGCACAGCCATTTGATGTGGAAATTGCCGAGGGACTAATCAAATGGGACACATTCAGGTCAGGCGGCGCCGGAGGCCAGAACGTGAACAAGGTTGAATCGGGAGTGCGACTCAGATATCCGTGGAAAAGTCCGTACACAGGCGAGGTTGAGGAAATTCTGATTGAATGTACCGAGACACGAGACCAACCAAAGAACAAAGAAAGAGCACTGACCCGACTGCGCTCGTACATATATGACAGAGAGCACCAGAAATATGTTGACGACATAGCTTCGCGAAGAAAGACTATGGTCAGCACCGGCGACCGCTCGGCAAAAATCAGGACCTACAACTACCCGCAAGGCAGAATAACCGACCACAGGATAAACTACACAATATACAACCTGTCGGCATTTATGGACGGAGATATCCAGGACTGCATAGACCACCTGATTGTGGCAGAAAACGCAGAGAGACTGAAAGAGAGCGAAATTTAAGTTAAGACACCAGTATGGACAATTACAACGACATACTAAAAGAGAAAGGACTTAAATGCACGAGCCAGCGTCTGGCTCTGCTTGAAGTGATAGACCGACTCAATGAGCCATCGACTGAGTCGGAAATCAAGAACGAGCTGCCAGAGGGAGCCGACCGGACCACGCTATACAGGACGCTGCAAACGCTGATATCGGCACATGTGATTCACAAAATAAATGTGGACAGCAACACAGTCAAGTATGCAATGACAGGCAGCATGCCCGCCAATCATATCCACTTTTATTGCAACGCATGCCACAGAGTTACGTGTCTGGACCAGTCTGTAGACATAAACATCAGTGTGCCACAAAAATACAAGACCGAGGAATGCGAAATACTGGTCAAAGGGATATGCGACAAATGCAATCAGGCATGAGCGGACGTGCATAAATTTGACATATTGCACTAAAAAAAACACGCACTGCGGCAAAAATATGGCCCAAAAATTCTAAATTTGCATAGAAAGTTTTGCCACTATGGCTCAGTCGGTAGAGCGTCGCATTCGTAATGCGCAGGTCGCGAGTTCGAGTCTCGCTAGTGGCTCATCAAGAAACATCCAAGTCTAGAAAAGTTGACTTGGATGTTTTTTTTGAATGGAATATGGAATGGGAACAGCAGAATGGAGATTGATTATACCCAGATACCGTGAAATGAAAAGCGTGTATACCACTATCTACAATTTGCGATATATGGCTAAATATGCCGAACAAGAAATTGGCCCCAGTAGTCTAGAAATCATCAGTCAGCAAATCATTTTTCAGGGCCTCGTTTCTCAGCATAAGTCTGACGCAATCGCCAGATAAATCATCACACTGGCCATTGCGCACAGAGTCAAGAATCTGATTCCAGCGTCTCCACCTCAAGTGCGAAAGCAAAGTATCCTCGACCCAATACATCCACCTGGTTTCGGGCCAGAAAGACTCAAGACGCCGCATCTTCACATAGAGCTCTACCCCATCGCCAGCATCGTGCCACAGATCAACAAAAGCAAAATCAAAAGAAGATACATTGCTTCTAACAAACTCGAAAGCATCAGACTGGATAATCTTAATCTTATGTCCCTCGCTGAACTGAGGGAGAATGAAACGCATAAACAGCTCAATAACATTTGAATCGGTCTCGACTATAGTGACAGACTTGACCTCTGGTTTGAGACTGACCATATAGGCATAATAGCCAATGCCAAGACCAAAAGCGACCACATCACCACTAGCATTCTGAATAGGAATCCTCATAGTTTCAATTTCGTTTGGCTTGATAGCCATCCACTCGCGGTTGTCCTGATAGATGACAGGAAACTTGAACGGCTCCTCAAAAAAACCAAGCTGCGGAACCTCCTTGAAATCATCATATAAGACAACATCGTTGCAAACAAACAACTCATAAGGCTTGTAGGATTCGTAGGCAGTCTTCCAAGAACCAAACAACTGACACGGAATGGAAATGTTTTTATAGAAAGGATTCTGCCTGTAAGAATCCGCATCCAATAGGTGGACAGAAGGACGGATATACTCATTCAGGAACACATCAGCCGAATTCTCAACATCCACCCCACAAGCCGAAGCAAACAACAAGACAAAAACCTCGTGGACAGGCAATCCAAACTGACCTGTCATAGACTTGATCATATCTGGAGTGACAAAATCAGGAGCCCCGTTGAGAACGGAACAATAAGAATCGAACACAGAAAAATTTCTGCGTCTTATTCGCTCAATATTTTCCAAATCGGCAATCAGCTGCTTATTAATTGTCATAACCTGTTGAGAATGAAATTCAGACATGCAAAAGTATAGAATCCGCCATAAAACACCGCATATAAAAAGCCGAAAGGCTCAGAAAACAGATTATTATTTTTTCAATCCAATTAGTCACATTTTAAAATCAAAACACGAGAAAAAACTTACATTATATAACGCATCTTTCATTTATTGCATTTAGGCTAACAAAGTGCGCACTCAAAAGATAAGCTTTGGAGTAAATTTGCAAAACAAAAAAACAAAAACATCATTTCAGGACAAAGTTATGTTTTTCACGAAAATGCATGGAATATCCAATGACTATGTGTACGTCAACGGATTCAAAGAGAACATTGCAGACCCAAGCGCTGTTGCAAAGAGAATAAGCGACAGGCACACGGGCATCGGCTCTGACGGCCTAGTACTGATTCTGCCGTCGGAGAAATGTGACTTCAGAATGAGGATGTTTAATGCCGACGGCAGCGAAGCAGAGATGTGTGGCAACGCATCGAGATGTGTGGCCAAATACGTTTATGACAACGGAATGACAGACAAGACCTGCTTCACACTTGAAACCGGAGCAGGAGTGAAAATTATGAACCTGCATCTTGGCAAGGACAAAAAAGTGGACACAGTGACCGTTGACATGGGCGAGCCTATACTAGACGCGCCAAAAGTTCCTGTGATTTCAGAATCAAGTCCAGCCGTGAACCAGACCTACAAAGTTTTTGGAAAAGACTATCACTACACCGCTGTGTCGATGGGCAACCCACATTCGGTAATCTTTATGGAAGGCATTGACGATCTGGATCTTGACAAGATAGGTCCTGCGTTTGAGTGTCACGCGATATTTCCGAGAAAGACCAACACCGAATTTGTGGAAGTGAAAGACCGCAAAAAGCTGAAAATGCGAGTATGGGAAAGAGGAGCAGGAGAGACGATGGCATGCGGGACAGGAGCCTGCGCCACAGCAGTTGCCGCAATACTGAACAAGCTGACAGACAGAGCAGTTGACATTGAGCTGAGAGGCGGAACGCTCCACATTGAATGGGACGAAAAAGACAACCACGTGTATATGACAGGAAGCGCAACCACTGTTTTCACTGGCAACATAGATATAGAATAGAAAAAACAAAAGAATATAATGGCATACATAAACGATAATTATCAAAAACTGCCTGGCAGTTATCTGTTTACAGAGATAGCAAGAAGAGTGTCGGCCTACAAAGCTGAAAATCCGAGTGCAAAAATCATCAAAATGGGAATAGGCGACGTTACATTGCCGCTGACCCCAACAATAGTTGACGCACTGCAGAAAGCTGTGCTCGAGATGGGCCAAAAAGAAACATTCCACGGATACGGACCAGAACAAGGATATGACTTTTTGAGACAGGCAATAGTTGACAACGACTACAAATCGAGAGGTGTTGACATTGCGGTTGATGAAATATTCATCAGCGACGGAGCAAAAAGCGACACCGGCAACATTGGCGACATTCTAGGCATAGGCAACAAGATAGCCGTGACAGACCCTGTGTATCCAGTATATGTTGACACAAACGTGATGGCCGGCCGCTCGGGCAGTCTGCTCGAGAACGGACAGTGGAGCAACATAGTCTATATGCCAGTAAAGAAAGAGAACTCGTTTGTGCCAGAACTGCCAAAAGAGAAAGTGGACGTTATGTATCTGTGTTTTCCGAACAACCCGACAGGCACATCTCTGACCAAAGACCAGTTGAAAGTGTTTGTTGACTACGCACTGAAAAATGACGTTCTTCTGCTTTTCGACGCAGCCTATGAGGCATTTATAACAGAAAAAGACGTTCCGCACTCGATATACGAGATTGAAGGAGCGAAAGAGTGTGCAATCGAGTTCCGCAGTTTTTCGAAGAATGCCGGATTCACAGGCACAAGATGCGGATTCACAGTGATACCAAAAGAAGTGTGCGCAAAGAATGAGAAAGGCGAAAAAGTTGCATTGAACAAGCTGTGGCTGCGCAGACAGTGCACAAAATTCAACGGAACATCATACATAATCCAGAGAGGAGCAGCAGCAGTGTACACAGAGCAAGGAAAGAAAGAGACAAAAGCCCTGGTGGACTACTACCTGCAGAACGCAAAAGTGATACGCGAATCGCTAATCAAATCAGGATTTGACGTATATGGCGGAGTGAACAGTCCGTATGTTTGGGCCAGCACACCAAACGGCGAAGACTCGTGGAAATTCTTTGATTACCTGCTGAAAGAGAAAAACATTGTTGCCACACCAGGTGTTGGATTCGGAGCAAGCGGACAGGGTTACATAAGATATTCTGCCCTTGGCGACCACGAAAGCACCAAAGAGGCGATGTCAAGGTTCTGACAAGAACACCAAAACACCAAAAGAACTCCGGACAGACAGAAATGTTTGTCCGGATTTTTTTGTCGGTTTCCTATCAAAAAATCAACATAAATGGAACTGATATGAACTGGTTTTCAGCACAAGGAGGTTGCTGAGGAGAAACAAGACAGGGCGGCAAAATACATTTGCGCATGAATACAAAAACATCACGCAATGCTGAAACCATAAAAACGAAAAAAAAAATGAAAAAACAAAATGGGCAGCCACTCAAGATTTGGCATGCGAAAAAAAGCAATGCCTTTCAGAAACGAAAGGCATTGCTTTTTTTTATTTTGAAGTCAGAAATTGCTAACCATGCAATTCAGACCTACATTCCATCAAAAAAATCACTTCTGGATTTTCACAGAGCGGACCACAATCTGCGGCTCTTTGTCGTTGCCAGCCTCATCAATCTGATTAGATGTTTTCTTCTTCACATACGAGCTGGCATTGTCCATGATGGTTGTCCACGAAGGTTCGTTCTGCGAGAGAGCGCTGACCTGACTCTGAATATTGTTGAGAACAGAAGTTATAAGGAATCCACCTGAGGCATCGCAAAGAGCATACTGTCCTGGTTTTGCGGCAGTGGCTCTGACGCTGCCGCTCTGCGAGAAGAGTTTCTTCAGTTTGTTCACGTCGGTGTTTGAGCTGACGGCTCTGGTCTGGAAAGTTGCAGCCTCAATTTCGGCACGTGTGGCACCATATTTTGAGTTGCAGCAGTCGGTTAGCATAAGAGTGAAGTTTGCCTTTTTGCCAATCAATCGGTTATAGACATCGGTGACTCCAAGATAGTCGTTGCCCTCGAGTCCGCCAGAGTATCTGAGATACATCTCAGGATATTCGTCGGTGTCGTCGTCGAAACGGAATCCGTGACCCGAATAAACAAAGACGATGACATCAGACGGCGACACATTAAGACTGCCGATAACACTCTCGACATTTGACTTGCTGAAGTTAGCGCCCGAGATTATCTGTTCGTCGAAAGTCATGCCGATTGTGCTGGCAATTGAAGAGAACTGCTTGCGAACGAGACTGAGGTCGGTTGCCACAGAGGCGCCGATAGTGGCATCGTTGGTGGCAGCAATGGCGATGAAATGGAACACCGGACCGGCCGACAGCTGAGCTGAGCCACCGCCGACGTTGACATCGGCAACAGGTTCGACAACCGTCTGCCCCTGGCTTGCCAGCAACCTGCGTGCGTTGATGATAGAGGCATACATAGGTTCATCGGCATTGAAATAGGACAGGAAATAGTCGTCGTCTTTTTCGAGCAGATTTATCTCGCTGAACATTTTGCACTCGCGGAAATCGTTGTAAGATTCCTTCTCGTCGTCGAAGTAGGAGAAAAACATCGTTGATTCGAACTCACCGTTGCTTGAGTAGGCAAGAGAAAAAGCTGGATACTGGACATCGACCTCATATTCAGAATCCTTGTCGGGCGAGGGCAAGAACCAGATGGTGTTTCCGTCGTCGTTCTTCTGATACTGGCAGAAATAGTTATGGTGCCAATAGTTGTAGTCACCGTCGGCGTTTGGTTTATCGTCCACGCATCTGACGTAGCAGTTATTGTCGTCGGAATAGACGAACAGAGCGTTGAACACCCCACCCTCGACCTTGTCGAAGAACCTCATCTCGTAAAGAGTCTGCGCATCGACGAGACAAGAGCAAACACAAGCAATCAGAGCAAATAAAAAACGTTTCATTGATTATAAAAGTTCGAAAATGTGAAAATCAAGGCTACACGAAAACGGCCTTGGAAGGACAAAGTTATCAAAATGCAATGATTAAAGCAAAGACAAAGATAGTTTGCTTTATATATTGGATTTAATGTAACGTGCATTAATACAAACAACACACACGAAAAAACAGCACGCCTTTCGCCACACTGCGGGCTACTAAGAATGCTGTTTGTTTAGATGCGAAAAAGTTGATAGGAACAAATTGCATCAGAGTTATTTGCCTCGCACGGCAGGCGAGGTCGGGAGTCGCGTCCAAGTTCACTTAAATGCCAGTAACTATGGCGAGCTAAGGACAGAGACAGAGGCGGAGACCAATGTGTTCGTCACGCTCGTCGGTGAATTTCCCCATGCGACTATCGACACGGCATTTGTCGGCATAGCACCAGCAAGAGCCCCCACGAACAACGTGGCCTTTGCCTGATCTAGGACCAGTTGGGTCAGTCTGTTGATATGCAAGGTATTCTCCGTACAAATCATTGCACCATTCCCACACATTGCCACTCATATCATAGATGCCAAGTTCGTTTGGCGACAACTGTTTCACTTCCTGAACTCTATCGTTTGAATGTCCTGTACACCAGCCAACTTCATTCATATAATCGCTGCCAGCATATTTATATCCTTTAGACTTGTTTCCGCCGCGAGCGGCATACTCCCATTGGGCCTCGGTGGGCAGGCAGAACCTCCTGCCGGTGATGGAATTCAGTTTATCTATGAATTTTTTGCAGTCAGTCCATGATACATACTCCACTGGGCATAATAAGCCATCTTCGCCACTTGAATCTATCCCCATAACAGCATTCCATAGTTGCCTTGTTACCTGGGTCTCGCCAATATAGTAATTGCGGGTGAGAGTTACCTGATGAGCATCGAAATTTAAATTGCCTCTGGTGAAAGTGCCTGCCTTGACAGGAATCATATTGAAGGAGACGGAGTTGGCTGTGATGGTGATAGGGGAGGAATAGGAGTAGGCGCAGGCGCTTTTAAATTTTAAGTATTCCTTGTCTATACGGACTTTATATTTTATTTCTTTTCTTGGGTGAATATGAAAATCCAATTGTATCTCAGTATCCTTTGTTATATTTTTTAAATTCAATTGATTTTTAGCAACAACAGAATCATTTGCGGCATCTACCAGTTCTATACAGTAGGCTTCGTTTATTGCAGAAATCACCTTGAACACAAGCGAAATTCGATTTGCATTTTTATTAACAACGATAGATTCAGAATCGAAGGAACTTCTTTCTTCGCCATCAACCAAAACTTTAATCAACTCCGCACTCTTTTCTAGTTTAGTTTTTTCTATTCTAATGTTATCTCTGCCCGTAACACACTTCAGGACATGGGAATACAAATCACTGTCTGAACTATCTAGATTAACTTTATTTAGGACGGCAGACTTGCCTTGCGAATCAAGCCAAGAAGACAGGACATTGTCACGAACAGCGGCAAGCAGCTCAAACTTGAAATCAGAGTTTGTTGTCAGATTGTCATCAACAAACAAAGATTGCAGTTCCTGGAAAGTGCTGATATATCGTCCGTTTAAAAAAAGCAGAATCAAATTTTTATTATCCATAATTGAATTCATCATTTAGAAGCAGAGCGGAATTTATATATTTTTTGGAGGTCGCGAATACGTTCAACTGAAGTCTTCTGCTTAGAGCCATTGACCTCCAAGCCCTTTTGATTTGCCATTATAGAAGGTTTAATGATATTGATTTCATCTTCAAAATCCTTCTTAGTCACCTTAACCTTCAAATTGTTGGTATCCTGTTTTTTACTCAAAGCATCTCTTTTTTTATTAGCATAATCAACGAATTTCTTTTCGATGACAGCCTCGACAACGCTCTGAATCTCAGAACCGGAGAATCCATCACTCTCATTATTGCTACCTTTCATAAGTTCAGCCAATTTTGTTATGGCTTCGTCATTTCCAAGCTCAGAGATATCAAACATTCTCTGTTGCTCAATCGACTTGGTGTAGGAATCAATTTTCTTTTTGAGAATATCCTTTCGTTCCTGCAGTTTAGGGAAATCTACAAAATACACCTCGTCGAAACGACCTTTTCTCATAAACTCCGGCCTCATAGCATCGTTGGCAGTGGCAACAATGTAAACTGCAGTTTTGCGTTCCTGCATCCACGTAAGAAAATATCCCATAAGACGCATAACAATATCATTGCCGCCACCGCCATTTGACCCAGCAAAAGCCTTTTCTATCTCGTCGATCCAAAGCACACACGGATGTGCTGCCTCGGCAGTTGCAAGAGCACGACGCATATTTGCCTCGCTCTGACCAACATACTGTCCCATCAATCGGCTGACATCAAGACGCAGCAGACTGACCTTGAACAAATTGGCTATAGACTTGGCAACAAGCGACTTTCCGCAACCTGGCATACCAAGAATAAGCACCCCCTTAGGCAGCGGCAAACGAACCTTAGACAAATCGCCAAGATTTTCGAATAGGACAGCCTTGCGTTTCAAATCACTCTTTAGATTCTCCAAACCACCGACCATGTCGAAAGATACATCGGAATCGATCACCTCAATTATGCCAGACTTGCGCACGATAGACTTCTTCTCGTTGAGAGCATAAGCTATAGTTTTTTTTGTAAGGAAACCACCTGTCTTGGTTTTTACAGACCTAACGATTTGCTCTATTTCATATTGTTGTAATCCCTGCAAAGCACGAGTTAACTGAGATTTGAGTTCTGTCTCCTCTGTAGTGAACTGCCTGGAAACATTGAAATTTTCGTTGACAAAATTTTCTATTTCGGATTCTGTGGGATTAGGGACATCCACAACTGTTGTGAGCCTCTCTATCTGCGAAGAAAACATCTCGATCGGCTGCGGAGAAACGATAATCACTGTGCAGCGGCTATCGAACTCACCACGTTCATATCTCTCGGCAAAATATTGTAAACGAGATTGGGCACCTGGATTAGAAGAAAAATCCTCGGCCATATTTTTGAACATAAAAATTGTCGGACCTTTTTCCATCAATTCCATGTCACTAGTCCAAGAGCCTGTTGAACCAGCATTATCTATTTTTTTTGAGAAAAAATTGACACATCCATTAGGAGAATATTCACGCACACTCAAATCGCCAATCAAATCAGAATTAACAATTTCGGACAAAGCTCTGTCTACATAGGCATAATTATAGTGCGGAATGTAGACAATAGGCGAACTGAGAATGGCTGTCACCAACTGGGTTTTAAAGTTATCGTTGACAGCAAAAGTTTGTTTATTTTCTTTTTCCATAATTAAAAACCAAAGAAAGAAAAAACTCTATTTACTGTGCTGGCAACTGCCTTGAAAGTGCTAACAGTTGCCTTATATGTATCGCGAACAAATGAACGTCCGGTATTATAAGCCACCTCACACCCCTTGGATATGATTCGAACAGATTCGGCCGCAACTTTAGAGCCATTCGAGACAAGATTTTTTGCCACCTGGCCGGCCTTTTCGACAGCCCAGTCTTTCACCTGAACAGCAGCCTTTTTAATTGGCTCTTTCACCTTGCTAGGTAGAACATCCCAAATTTGACGTCCCCAATCAATGGCATGAGCAATGGTTTTAGTAACAGGCTCTGGTATATATTTAGCAGCCTTTGTCAAGACATAAGAAACACCCTTTTCTTTGACTTTGTCGATGACAAAATCCTTGGCCTGACTCAACATGGCCTTGCCAACACCCTTGATACGAGACCACCAAGAAACCTTTTTGTGTTTTATATATTCATCAAGAGCAATACGGCCCTCGCCCAGGAGAGCCATGCGACGTGCATCGCGCAATTTGCTTGCAGCCTCAATACCAGCATTAACAGCCGACTCACGGTCGAATCCAAACTTTTTTGACGCAGCCTCGGCAGCAGCTATAGCAATACGCTTTTCAATAGAAGAGTCGGCAGAATGGTCATCGTTTAGACCTCTCTTAAAATAATCATCGACAAGAGGATGATTAATAAGCGACTTAGCAACAGGATATTTTTCGAGAAGGTCTGAATTACGCACCTCATCTATAATGGTCGTGTAAGTGGATTTATCAGTAAACACACGTTTAACGTAATCCTTAATATCATTTATAAATCCCATAATCAATCCTCCTTTTTTGCATCATTCAACTCATCTTCGGTCAATTCTCTGCCTGCTATATCGGTGGCAATTTCAATAGATGTATCTTTTATCACCTTGACGAGAACATCATCAATAATGTTATCTGTTTCCGGATCTGTGGCATCGGGTTTCATCTCCTTTACCAATGGACGGACCTGGTCAGCTCCCCATGCATCCACATCTACTGGTTGTTTTAAATCATAATAATCCTTGATAGACTTGTTTGTGTTGTCAACAGCCTCAAGAATAACACGATAATCCTGGGCTATGAGTTTGTTAGGATCACTGTCAGACCTGTCATCATTTTTCAAAGCATAATCAACAAGTGCATCATTCTCAGTTTGCACATCAACCTTTTGCTTGTCAAAAAAAGCAAGCAATTTGGAAAGAAAAGAAGCCAGAACTCCCTCATTTTCAGTTTCTGTCATAAAATAAAATTTAAGTTTACGAGCTGAGCTACAAACAAGACATGGCCATAGGACTAAACTATTTTGAAAGTACCTCAAGCATCGCTGTCAAAATTACTAAAAAGAGCCCGTTTACCCCCCCCGAAAATATGTTATGCAACATATTTTGGTCATATTATTGAACTGAAGATGATTATTTGCATGTTAATGATGTAGCAAACAGTAAAAAGATTATTTGCATTTGATTAAAAAACAATTCATATAGGTGGTTTAAATAAAAAAAACAGCGGACTTTTCAGCCCGCTGTTTTTTTGTCGTAATTTTTTTTGTATGAAAAAGTGTTTGAAAAGAATAATTTAAGTTACTGGTCGGTCAACACTCTTTCTGCATTGTTATGCAATATAGTTGTGCATAAAATCAGCAGATACAGAAATATTCAGACTAGAATGATATGCCAAAATACTTTCTGAGTAAAGACTTGAACCATGTGATTACCCATCCTTTATTTAGACTATCAAAATAAGAATTCTGACAATCTCTATCTTTTTGTTTTGGGCCTTTGACGGCGATATATGACATAACCCGATATGAGCACCAAAGAGAGCAAAAGTCCTGAAAGGAAAACGAAAAGCACCGAAACCGGTCCGAGGAACGGAGTGTAGCATCGGCCGACATGCAACTCGAGAGCAAAATTCCAGAGCGACATAGGCACCGACTGCAAGACCTGCGGCATTGTCGGCAGCTTTTCGTCTGGTTTTCCACCATACTCAAAAACGGCATTGCCAGAATTCAGGCGCACCATTCCAGTGACAGCATGTCCGCCAACCGGACGTCCCTTCTGCCCCACCGGCGGCTGGTTGGTGAAATAATCTATCATATCCCCAGACAGCGGATTCCAGACAGTGAGTCCGCTGAACGAGCCCACGAACCAAGTGGAATCGGAGGCTGGTGCGAAAACATTCAGTCCCATAGGGCTTATGCCCGGAGCACTGTTCAATTTGGTAGGAACAGAGCCGAAAGAGGCAATAGAGAAGAAACCATCGGAAGTGCCGAGCAGCCATTTGCCTGTCTGAGCATCGAACCTTACGCCACGCATTTTGTCGAAAAAGGCATTGCTTGAAGCCAACGTTGAGCCAGGCACTGGATTAGTGGATTTCATCACAAGCGCCACCATGAACGGCGGACGCAGACACATGCCAGTGAGCGACAGAATCAGAGTAAGCACAATCAGAGACGCACCGAAACGATTATGCCACTTGAGCGAGAAACGCAACAAGCTTGCCTGCCTCTTGACCGAAGCCTCGACGGCGGCAGTGTCTGCCCCCCGCTCGGCCAACTGTTTTTTCTTTTTGTTTGAGAATTTGACAGAATAAGGCAGAACGAAATAGACAATACCCGTGAGACACAAAACGATAAGCACCAAAGCCAAGAAATCGACAACCAGACGTCCGACGGTTCCGAAGATGGCCCCGCTGTGAATCCACCAAACAGTCTTCAGCAGTGAAACCTTAGGACTGAAATCGGCAGGTGATTTGATTTGCACCTTGTTGAAAGATGAATAAGGAGCCACCGCCCACAGCAAATCGGACCGAGTGAGAAGAACCAAAGTGTCGGCACGAGATGTGACATCGACAATACGCTCGTCGTTGTTAACGACAGGCATTTTCTGCCATGACATTGCAGCAGAATCTAGAGTGTAGATATCATACGAACCTGCAGCGACTATGCGTCCGCCAGGCAGAGAGATGACATTGCTAATCTTGCGGTTGTCGGCACCATAATCAAAACCATCGTTCAGCTCGGTGAATGAGGCAAACGTGGAGTCGGTGAGCCAGCAGCCAGCACCATAGGCAATGACACGGCCATCGGGCAGACCAAAAGCCCCCCTAACGACACCATTGTTCCAATCGCGGACATGATAGTCGGAAGGCAGCCACCATCGGCTGACATTGCATCCAGCAAAAAAGCTGCGATGATTCAATATAATGCCACTCACACAAAAAAGAAGGATAAAAACAGAAAAGACGAGTCCCACCCAGCGGTGATAGTTTTTCCAGAATCCCTTACCTTTCTTTTTTGGTGTATTGGTTTCACTCATAAGAATAAAAAAAGTTACTTAAGTTTCACACAACCGAAATTATAGAAGCCGCTGTTGCCCTCCTCGTCATAGAAACCGATGGCCTTGAACTTGTAGTAGGTGCCGTCGGCCGACTTTATGATGAAAACATTAGCATTAGGAGTGTAGGCAGGTGGCGGACCTGAGAACTGGAGAGCAGTTGCAAGAACATAGTTGTAGGAAGACTCGACAGTGGTCATCGAGAAATCGGAACTGAAATCGAGAGATGCAGTAATCTCGGCAGTTGAGTCGGCAGTGAACTGGCTGTCGTCTGGGATATCGGCAGCCGAGACGCTGTTCCAGCTTGATTTGCTGGTAAGGTAGGCGCCACCCTCGCCGACACCAGATTTGCCGCCGTTGGTGCGGACATTGTAGCGGTTGAAAGCCAGATCCCAATCGGTGTTGGTGGCATGGCTATCCTCGTCGACATGCACAGTGTCCATTTTGGCCAGATTGACATAAATCCAGTCGTTGCCGTAGCCAGTCTTGCGCTTCAGCATATAGGTATCGCCAGATTTAGAGATACCAGTAGCTGTGGAAGTCTGCTCAGCGCTGTTGTCGTCGTCATCGTCGGAACCGCAGGCTGCAAGAGCAAGAGTTCCGACCAGGAGCAAGTATAAATACTTCTTCATTGTGTTTTTGTAAAATTATGAATTTTTTATGAATAATCACCTTAAGCGGGCCTCAACGTCAGATTTCGACATTCAGCTTCAGGAACGCGTTGCGTCCGGCCCTGGTTGAAGAGTTGAAAGAGACCTGGTCGGCCCCGAAATCGAAAATATTATTGATGCCCAGAGTCAGTTGGAACCTGTGCCACAGGTATTGTGAAACGCTCAAGTCCCACAGGCTGTAGGCATCGACATGAGTGTTGTAGTAGGCATCGACATCCTCGCCAGTGACAGGGTCGGTGTAGGAGCTTGAAGTGGCATAATCCTTTTTGCCCATAATGTTGCCAGAGAAGTTGACCACAGTCTCCCAGTTTGTGACACGCGAGTTGAACTCGATGCGAGCAGTGCCCGAGTGAGGCGAAGAGCTTGTGAGACGAACGCCGTTGGATTTGCTAGTATAGAGATAGTTGTAGGTTCCGTGCAGGTTGACATATTTGCAGACCTTGATTTTAGCCATGACCTCTACCCCCATCAGATAACTGCGGTTGACATTGGTGTAGCGATATTCCAAGTCGTTGGCCCCCTCCTCGACCTCATCCTCGTCGAGCTGGTGCCAGATGCCCTCGATTTTGTTGCGGAACCAGTTGCCATACATATTGGCATTCACATTGAAATTCTTGTTGGAGAACTCGCCCGACAAAGACAGATAGTTGTTGCTCTCTGGCTTAAGGTTCTGGTTTCCGATTATTTGGAACATGCCCAGGTGGTCCCAGTTCATATACAGTTCCTTAAGCGTTGGCGAACGGTAGCCGCGAGCATAGTTTCCGCGGAAAGTGAAATTTTTGAGTCGGTACATTGCCGATGCCTTAGGCGTTACATTCCACTCATATTCCTTGTGATAGTCGGCACGCAAACCAGCAACAAAAGACCAGTGCTGATTAAGTTTCCAATCATCCTGAGCAAAAAGTGTGGTGTACCACTGCGAGCGGCTGCTGTAGGATCCATCAGAAACGAACCGGTCGCCAAAAAGGCTCTCGCGGAAAAGTTCCCAGCCGCCAACCAGCGACATATTCTCAATTTGCGTGTTAACATAGCTGAGACGTGGCTGCAACATGCTGTTCTCGTATTCGCGGTCGCGTCCGCTCTTAAGCTCATACTTGTCATAACGTGCATAATCGTCGTAATGAATATTGGCGGTAATGCATGACTTATCGTTGACCTTAAAGTCGGCCCCACCACCGGCAGTCCAGTCGCGGTTTTGCTCATAGACTCCGTCCATGGCGAAATCATAACGATTGAAAGCAGTGAACGAGCCGTCGGCCCGCAGAGTGAGCCTCTTGGTTGGAGTGAACTTGAGTTTTTCGCGCACGGTGGTATTCTCGATGGCCGAGATGCTTGTAGGCGATTCGCTCTTCTCGACATACTCACTGTAGCCAGTGCTCCAGTGGCGAGTGTAGCCCTTTTTGTCGTAGAGCTGATATCCATCGGTGGTTCTGCGCAGGAAATCGGTTGTTGACTTAACCTTGCCCAGATTGAAGCCCACGGTTGCGTTCATATCGAGATTTGGCAAATCAAGATTTTTTGCGGCCTCGGTGTATTTGTTGAGATACTGGTCGTTGAGGGCATCCTCGTTTTTCTGATAAGAGCCAGCATATCTGACCCCTGCCCTCGCCTCGAACTTTTTCTGAGCCTCCTTTGTTATGATATTGATGACACCTCCCATGGCCTGCGAGCCATAGAGGGCAGAACTGGCCCCCTTCACAATCTCGATGCGCTCAACATTACTCATGTTTATGCGCTGATAGTCGATATTGCCACCATTTTCGCCGGCAATACGTTCTCCATCGACAAGGAACAGCACATGTTTTGAGCCCAAGCCCTGAATATCAATATCGGTGCCATAGCCAACCTCCTGGAAATTCAGTCCAGGGACTTCCTGTTGCAGAAAATCCTGCAGATTAGACACGCCACGCTCCTGCAATTGCTTGCTGGTGATGATTTGCGTGATGACCGGTGTATCCTTAAGTTTTTTAGGGGTACGGGTTGCCGTAATCACCACCTGATCCAAATCAATCAAAAGGTCATCAGTCTTATCCTCCTCGACAGTTTGAGCTCCCGCATAAACTGGAAGAAAAGACAAGACCCAAAAGAATCTTTTCATACTACTACCATTTTTTCAGAAACAAAGCAATTTCACATTGCAACCGCAAAATTACGCCTATTGTAAAAAGCTATCAATCACAAAAAATGATGAAAAACACAGTCTAAAGACTCTCAAAATTGGGGATAGGAGGGAAGTCACAAAAAAAGAGAAAAAAGTTTAAGTTTACGCACACATGATTAGCACAGAACAGCCGCCCAGGCAATAGCCATAAATAGGGATAAAACATATTAAAAACATCAAAATTAGTGATTTTGTGCAAGAAGAACAGTCTATAATTTTGCAGCAGAAAACAAGACAGAAAAAGAAAACGAAATCAGGAAAAAATGAAATTAGCAAAATTCATGGCTCTAATGCTGGCCACAGGAAGTGCATTGTGTGTTTCGAGCTGCGGTGACGATGACGACGATGATGACAACAACTCATCAAAAACAGTTGATGTGGCCGAGGCAGTAACAGGTTCTTATGTTCAGGATTTGGTTTACTCGATGGCTTATGGTGGCGACACACTGACAAACGACACACTGACAATCACCAAAGTTTCTGACAACCTGGTGAACCTCCACTTCTCGCAGTATGTAGGTATGGGCAGCGGCACATCACAGCTCAACGTGTACAACGTTGCAGTAAGCAAAGCTGCAGACGGAACATACGCACTTGGAGTCAGCACAGACACAACAGCAGCAACAAAGGCGCAGATGACATCGTCGAAGTATGACGTTACAGCACTTAGCGGAACAGTTGACACAGAGACAGCATCGATAAACTTCGACTTCTTGATTGCAGCCATGAACGCAACATTCTCAAACGAGTTTGAAAACGCAAAAAAGATTGCCGAATAAATTGAGGCGAACTAAAAAATAAGACTATGAAAGAGGACTGATTCAATTGCGAGCCAGTCCTCTTTTTCTGCAATATGCAGGCCAACCATATGAAAATCTGTTTGTTTGGAAGAGAAGTAGATACATAATTTTTTGAAAAAGGGAAAGATGAATTCACCATTAAGAATCGCGGCATGGATCTGTATGACACTTGCCATGCTGAACGGACTAACGTCATGCGACGGCATGTTCGACGGACTGTATGACACCGAAGTTCCGAAAACCGAAACAGCGATATCGAGCAAGCAGTTCTCGGTCAACGCATCATCATACTCGCAGTGGGTGTACATCAACCTGCACGATATGAGCATAAACAACATTGACATCACGACCGACAGCACCACAGGCGAGGCCAATTTTGAGGAGCCAGAAAAATGGGACATAGCAATTCATAAATTCAACCTGAAAACCAACAACGGATCGGCCATCGAGACCGAATTTTATGATATCGACGAACTGAAAGCATCGGGCAGCCTGCCCGACAGCACATTCAGACCAGACACCTGGTATGACAGCAAAGTGATTATAGACCTGAGCGGAATGATGAGCGGCAACATAAAATACTGTCCATCGAACGTGAACGATGTGGTGGGCCGCTGGATTACATCGAGCGGAATGCCACCAACATACACAACAACAGACAAAGTGTACGTCATCAGACTTAACGACGGAACCGACGTCGCTATCCACTTTGACTCGTATATGGACAACGACGGAACAAAAGGCTACATCACCTGCAGCTACGAATACCCACTCACCTTTGACCAAAAATAAACAGAGATGAAAAAAAACATTATAGTTGGACTGGCACTGCTGGCGGCACATCAACTGACGGCACAGGAGGCAAGCCAAGACTCGATAAACGAAATGGACGAGGTGGTTGTTACGGCCACCCGCACACTGAAGACACTGAAGGATGTGCCAATAGTGACACGAGTGATATCGGCAGAAGAACTGAAACGAACCGATGCCACAAACATGCAGGACCTGCTGCAGCAAGAGATTCCGGGAGCTGAATTCTCGTACACCATGGGCAGCCAGCCATCGCTCAACTTCCAGGGATTCAGCGGCAAAGACGTGCTGTTCCTGATTGACGGAGAAAGACTGGCCGGTGAAACACTGGACAACGTGGACTTTACACGACTGAACATGGACAACGTGGAGCGCATTGAGATTGTGAAAGGAGCAGCCTCGTCGCTGTATGGTTCGAACGCCGTTGGCGGTGTGATAAACATAATAACCAAACGTCCGCAAAAGCCATGGGCAGTAAACCTGAACGCAAAATACGGAGCGCACAACGAGCAGCGCTATGGCGGAACAGCGGCATTCAGCGTCAAGAAATTCACATCGACAACAAACATACAGAACACGTCGAGCGACGCTCTGAACTTCAAGAACAGCAGCGCATACAAAGCCTACGGTTATAACACATGGAACATAAAAGAGAAGATGACATTCAAAATCAACAACCATGTTGATTTGACAGGTCATGCAGGCTACTTTCAGCGCGACAGAAAATACTCGGAGACCCAGGATAACAGATTCAGGGACTTCAGCGGCGGAGTGAAAACAGACATCAATTTTGACTATGACAACAAGCTGGAAGTCAGCTACCTGTATGACCAGTATGACAAGAGCGACCTGTATTATGACCAATATGACCTGCTCGACTACCGCAACGTGCAACACACAGTGAGGGCCATGTACAGCCACAACTTCAGCGACAATCTGAACTGGATTGTTGGCGGCGACGCAATGCGCGACTACCTAAAGACATATCAGTTTGCCGACACATGCGGAAAACACCAATACACGGCCGACGTGTTCACACAGGCCGACTGGAACATAACCAAACGCCTGAACGCTGTTGGCGGACTGCGATTCGACCACTTCTCGGTGAACGACAACAACCACGTCACCACCAAACTGGGCCTAATGTATAAACTGACAAACGACTGGAGACTGAGAGGATCGTATGCCGGGGGATTCAGAGCACCCACACTGAAAGAGACAGAACAGGAATTCCTGATGGGCGGTTTCATGTATATATACGGCAACAAAGAGCTGAAGCCAGAAACAAGCAACAACTTCCAGCTATCGACCGAATATTCGACCAAGAACGTTGACTTTGCACTTAGCGGATTCTGCAACATATTTGACAACCGAATCAGCACACGATATGACTCGCTATACTACAACGGGAATCCGATAACCCAGGAATTCAGAGACACTTATGGAGCAGATGCCGCCAAAATGTGCCAGACAAGAGACGCATATGCTATCTATGAGAACCGAGAAGACCTGACAGTGACAGGAGTGAACGCCGACTTCAAAGTGAAACTGGACTGCGGTGTGAAAGCAAGCATATCATACGTCTACACGCACGAGAGCAACACCACATCAGGCTCGACACGACCACATTCGGCCAACTGCAAACTTGAATACGGCCACAACTGGAAAAACTACGGATTCAACATAGCACTGAACGGGCGCTACCTGTCGGAACTGGAGTATGACGACGAGAGCTATGAAGCATACACAATGTGGAAACTCTCGCTGATGCAATATATACTGAAAGGAATAGCCGTGAACTTCACGATAGACAACTTGTTCAACTACATACCGAGCAAGTATGTAACAACATCGCCAAGCACAACAGGCACGACATGCTCAGTGAGTCTGTCGGTTGACATTGACAAACTGACAGGAGAAAAGAAAAAACAAAAAGATTAAAAATATATGAAAAAGAAGATTCTGAAGTGCTTAGGAATTGCACTGCTTATAGCACTTGTGGTCTTTGTGTGGAAGGCATGGATAAGCCCCACAAAGATAGCATTTGTGAACTACCAGGTCATAACACTTGGCGAGATAAACAAGTCGAACGACAGCTGGTTCATCAAAATCAAAGAAGTTGGACTTGAAGACATTGATGACCTTGGCGGCTGCGACATGGTGTTTGTGAACGGCATGGGACTGAGAATGACCGAGGAACAACGCGCCAAGCTGGACAAGATATCAGACGACGTGCCAGTTCTGACAAGTATGGCAACGAATCCATCGAACGACATCATGACTCTAGAAAACGTGGATGCCGACTTCTTGAAAGAATATCAAAGAAACGGCAACCGAAAGAACTACCGCAACATGCTAAGGTACGTAAGAAAATATGTTGACGGCAAAAAATTCAAGGCACCAGAACCTGATGTGGTGGACAAGCAGCAGAGCCACCTTCTGTATCACGCCGATCCAAGCGAGCCCGACAACGAAGACATGGGTTTTGACAACGTGGCAGAATACAACACATTCCTGAAAAAGAACAACCTGTGGAACGAGAAAGCACCACGAATAATAGTGACAGGCGCAATGGGCGAGCCGCAAGACCTGGTTGCCGAGCTGGAGAGAACCGGCAACATGGTGTACTGCATGAACAGTCTGAAAAGAACAATAACCACACACCAGATAGACAGCATAAATCCGTCGGCAGTCATCAACATGGCACACGGACGAATGGGCGACTATATGGTGGACTACCTGAAACAGCAGAACATACCGCTGTTTCTGACACTGAACGTTAACCGACTGACCAAAGACTGGACCGACGACAAGCTTGGAATGAGCGGAGGATTTCTGTCGCAAAGCATCGTAACACCAGAAATTGACGGAGCTATAAGACCATACGTGCTGTTTGCACACGAGGAAGGCAACGACGGACTGCGACACGTTGTGACACTGCCCGACAGGCTGAACACCTTTGTGAGCAGCATAAACAAAACAATAGCGCTGAAGAGCAAGCCAAACAGTCAGAAAAAAGTAGCAATATATTACTACAAAGGTCCTGGGCAGAGCGCAATGACAGCAGCCGGAATGGAAGTTGCGCCATCGCTATACAACCTTCTGCTTAAGCTAAAAAATGCCGGATACAACGTGAGCGGACTGCCAAACAGCTCCAAAGAGCTGGAAAACCTTATTCAGAAAAACGGCAAGAACTTCAACGACTACGCCAAAGGAGCGCAAAACAAATTCATTGAGCAAGCCGACCCTGTGCTGGTGAGCGCTGACGAATATAACGCATGGACAAAAGACTGGCTGACCGAAGAGGCACAAAATGAGATGACAGAAGTGAACGGCGAGTTTCCGGGCAGAAACATGACCACCGACGGAAAGCTGGCACTTGCAAGACTGCAGTTTGGCAACGTTGTGCTATTGCCACAAAGCGCAGCAGCCGAAGGTAGCGACACATTCAAAATCACACACGGAGCAAACGTTGCGCCAACATATACATACGTAAGCTCATACCTGTGGACCAAGAACGCGTTCAAAGCAGATGCGCTTATACACTTCGGCACCCACGGATCGCTGGAATTCACGCCACGCAAACAAGTTGCACTTTGCAACAACGACTGGCCCGACCGACTGGTGGGCGACATGCCACACTTCTACGTCTACACAATAGGCGACGTTGGCGAGGCTATGACCGCAAAACGCAGATCGTATGCTGTGACACAAAGTCACCTGACTGCACCATTCATGGAGAGCAACCTAAGAAACACATACAGCAATCTGACCGACGCAATCAGCGCCTGGGAGAACGCCGAGTTCAACGGAAAGAAAGACGAGAGCGAGAAACAGGGGGCTAAAGTGCGCAGTCTGGCCATTCAACTGGGAATAAGCCGAGAACTTAAGCTCGACACAACCGCCAAAGGGGCTGCATACACAGCAGAAGACATTGAACGAATAGAAAGCTTTGCTGAGGAGCTTGTGAACCAGAAAATAGTTGGCCAGTTGTATACACTTGGCCAGCAGTATGAGCAAGAGCGCATAACAAGCAGTGTCTATGCTATGGCAACAGACCCGATAGCCTACAGTCTGCTGGCAATAGACAAACAAAAGAAACGTGTGCAGCAGGATGCAGAAAAGCATAAACTGCTGTTCGACAAAAAATATATGGCACCGGCCAGACAACTGGTAGGCCGACTGCTGTCGAGCCCAAGTATGGCCAATGACGAGCTGGTTATGAAAACAGCCAACGTCACAAAAGAAGAGATGGAACTTGCCCACAAAGTGCTGGAGGCACAAAATGCGCCAGACATGATGAGCCTGATGATGCAGATGGGCGACATGGGCGATGAGAAACAAAAAGACACATCGGCAGCAAAACCCAAAGAGACGGTTGCAGAACTTAGGAAAAAAGGTCTGATGACCGACAAGAAAGTTCCACAAATATCTGAAACAAAATTCAAGATGATGGAGAAAGCCGGATTCCCGAAAGAGATGATGGACGCCATCAAACAGGAACAAAAATGGTATCACGGTCCAAAACTGGTTAAGACCGACGACAAAAAGGCGAAAGAAGACAAGAAAGGCGACAAGAAAGGCAGCATGATGACATCTATGATGTCGCAAAAGAAGGAGACATTCACGCCTGAACAGAAAGAACTGGCACGAGCAATAAACGAGGTTGAACGAGCAATAAAGAACGTGAACCTGTATAAACAACAGCTCGAGGAAAGTCCGTCATGCGAACTGAACAGCATGATAAACGCGCTTGCAGGCGGATACACTGCACCAAGTCCGGGCGGAGACCCTATAGTCAACCCGAATGTGCTGACCACCGGCCGCAACCTTTATGGCATCAATGCCGAGAACACGCCAACCCAGGACGCCTGGGAACGCGGAAAAGAGCTGGCCGAGAACACCATCAACATGTATCGCAAACAGCACAACGACTCAATACCAAAGAAAGTGAGCTACACCCTGTGGAGCGGAGAATTCATTGAGACAGGAGGCGCAACAATAGCCCAAGTGCTGTATATGCTTGGAGTGGAGCCGCTGCGTGACGCATTCGGCAGAGTGACCGATCTAAGACTGATACCGAGCGAACAATTGGGCCGTCCAAGAATAGACGTCGTGGTGCAGACAAGCGGCCAACTGCGAGACATAGCAGCAAGCCGTCTGTTCCTGATAAACAGAGCAGTTGAAATGGCCGCCGAGGCAAAAAACGACAAATTTGCGAACATGGTGAAAGAAGGAGTCACCGAAAGTGAGCGAGTGCTGGTTGAGAAAGGAATGACACCAAAAGAAGCCCGCGAAGTGTCGAGATTCCGCGTGTTTGGAGCACAGAACGGAGGATATGGCACAGGAATTCAAGCAATGGTTACATCGGGCGACAAGTGGGAAGACAGCAAAGAAATTGCCGACGTGTATATGAACAACATGGGAGCATATTACGGCTCGGAAAAAGACTGGGAGACATTCAAGAACACAGCATTCGAGGCCGCACTGACCCGCACAGACGTTGTTGTACAGCCACGCCAGAGCAACACATGGGGAGCACTGAGTCTGGACCATGTGTATGAATTTATGGGAGGAATGAATCTGGCAGTGCGCAACGTGACAGGTAAAGAGCCAGACGCATATATGAGCGACTACCGCAACCACAACCACATGCGCATGCAGGAAGTGAAAGAAGCTATCGGAGTGGAAAGCCGCACAACAATATTCAACCCAACCTACATCAAAGAGAAGATGAAAGGCGGAGCCAGCTCGGCAGGTGAATTCAGCGAAATAATAACAAACACCTACGGCTGGAACGTGATGAAACCAGAAGCGATAGACAAAGAGATGTGGGATGAGATATATGACACATACGTAAAAGACAAGCACAATCTTGGAGTGAAAGACTTCTTTGAGAAACAGAATCCAGCCGCCCTTGAAGAGATGACAGCCGTGATGATGGAAACAGCACGAAAAGGAATGTGGAAAGCCAGCGAGCAGCAGCTAAGCGACATTGCAAAACTGCACACCGAGCTGGTGAACAAATATAAGCCATGCTGCTCAGGCTTTGTGTGCGACAACTCGAAACTACGCCAATTCATATCACAAAACACAGATGCCGACGCAGCCAAAGAGTATCAAGAAAACATCAGCGAGATACGCGGAGAGTTGGCCGACGGCAAGAAAGGAACTGTGATGAAAAAAGAAGATCTGAGCCAGAAAGCCAACACCAAAACAAACATACTGAACGGAATGGCAATTGCAGCAGGAACAGTGGCAATGATTGGAGTGATGGTGTGGATAGTAAAGAAACGCCGCAAAACAAACACCGAAGAAGACTGATGGAAACAGTGGTAATAGTGCTGATGGCACTTGTGATGTTCAACTTTGTGCTGAAAATAAGTTTCATGCACATAAAAGAGACAATGGTGGTTGCAGTGCTGGCAATGCTGTTTGTTGTGTTCTGCCGCGAACTGGCGACAGAGCAGAGCCGCACACAGGTGGCAGACTGGCTTAGCAACCAGACACTTATGCTCGACACAGCCGTGCTGCTGAGTGTTGATGTTGCACTGCAACTGGTGTTTTGCGGATCCATGGCCGGAGAGCTGGCCGGAGAGAGCAAAAACAAAAAACAACAGGCAATACACCTGATACTTAGCTACTTTCCTGGTCTGACAGCATTTGTGGTTATGTTCAGCATCCTTGTGCAGAGCATATTCGCAATGCCAGGAACAGACTTTGAGCTGGTGGCATGGGCTGTGGGTGGCGCAATGTTCATAGCAATTCCGGCACTGACCTACGGAGTTAAATTCATTCTGCCCGAAACAGACATCAGACTGGAACTGCTGTTCATGGGAAACATCTGCACGGCAATATTAGGAATAGTTGCCACGGTGAACGGGAAAACAGCAGTTGAAGGCGACACTGCAGTTGAGTGGAAACCACTGGCCGGACTGATAGCACTGACGGCAGCAGGAGCCATTGTTGGCTGGTGCATCAGACAAATAAGACTAAACAAAAAATTCGGAAACAATTAAAAAAGAAATAATTATGCATTACATTTCAGACGCACTCTACTGGATTTCGACTGGACTGCTTGTCCCTGTAATCCTACTATTGATTTACTTTTTTATCCGTTCGCTGTTTCTATTGGGCGGATTCTTTGGACAGATGATGCAGCAACGAAAAAGTGCCGTTGTCATAAAGCAAGCCATTGCAGACCTGAGCAGTGACAACATCATGCAACTGGCCGACAAACTGCCAAAATCAAAAGCATCGATGGTAAGCCACTACATGCGTCAGGTGATAGAATCAAAAGACAGTCAGGCAAAGATAGACTATCTTGAATCGCAGTTTGAGATTGAGGCAGAGAAAGACATGGAACTATCGAAAACCCTAATCAAAATGGGTCCGATGCTCGGACTGATGGGAACGCTGATTCCTATGGGTCCAGCCCTAGTGGGTCTGTCGAGCGGAGATATGGCAACAATGGCCTATAACATGCAGATAGCATTTGCCACAACAGTGGTAGGTTTGTTCTCGGCAGCCATAGGCTTTGTGACCAAACAAGTGAAACAGGGCTGGTTCAATCAGGACACAAACAACCTGCAGTATTTGTGTGACTTAATATCAGAAAAGAAATGAGAAAAAGCAGAAGACATTTGCAGACAGACGATGACGACGATCCAATGAGCGTGGTGTCGAACCTGTTTGACGCAGCCATGGTGTTTGCCGTGGCACTGATGGTGGCACTTGTAAGCCACTACAATATGAACGAGATGCTGAGCCAAGAAGACTTTACGGTGGTGAAAAATCCAGGCAAGGAAGACATGGAAATAATCACCAAAAAAGGAGAAAAAGTGGAACGATATACAGCCGACAAGAACAGCGAAAACAGCAACGGCGACAAAGGGAAACGCGTTGGTACCGCATATCAGCTTGAGAACGGCGAAATAATTTATGTGCCAGAATAAAACACTGACAAAAAACAATACATGGAATCGCCTCAACACGGAGAGAAGAACGCGTTGGGGCGATTTTTTGTAGGCATTTCACAATAATAAAACACCTCAAAACGAATTTATAGAGGCAGCCAATAAAAATGAAGATATACAACCAGTATGGTAATATCAGTGTTTAGACCATTTGGTGTTTAAGATTCATTCCACTCCCCCAAAAAATGCGACAGAGTATCATTTTTTTGAGCTCCCCACGACCAGCATCTGACACTTGCTGCAGTCGAAAACGAGTTTGAAACGAGGTCCCTGCTTATTGACAAGGTAAAAAGGTTCTTTGAACTCAGTCTTTACACTCTTCTTGCAGATTCCGAGACTGTATCTTATGCAATGGCGGCACGTCATCAGTGCGACCTCTCCCCTAACGCTGCCAGACTCGAAAGCACGGTCGACTGATGTTGCGCCATGCTGACGATAGAAAGCCTCGGCCTTGGAGTTGTAGACATTGAAAGAGAAATCGAGTTTGTCTGTAAGGAATGGCACCTGTGTGTTTTGAAAAACACGATTATCCTTGGGTCTGTTGCTCTCACGACATTCGGTCAGGGCCTCAACAATCTTTCTTCGCCAATCGGACAAGAACGAAGAAGGGACAAACAAACAGAAATCGGAAGGAATGTCTAATTTATTGAGCACAAATGGTGTGTTTCCAAGCTTTGACATCTGAGTCTGGAAATTGGCAAGATTTTTTTGCGCATCGTTTGCCAACTGCTGTTCGCACGAAAAATTCAACGAGACTTGGTTTCCGTCTTCGTCAGTAGCGACAAAGCCGACACCGCCAACCACGGTTGAAACAGAGATGTTTACACCTATTCTTCGTTGAGCGGACTCCTTTTCAAGAATTTTGACAAAATCAGAATCCATATTGCGCCGCAATTCGCAGCCCTGAGTCAAGGAAGGCATTTTGAGAGGATATATCTTGCAGCCATCAACCCTATTTGCCTTAAAGCCACAAAAATTGCCCTTTGAATCAACGAAGCAGAAACCATCGCCATTAGCCATTTTTTTATCGGTAGCGACCTCAATAAAATCCCTTTTAACAGATTTGACCACACCAAAATATTCCCCCTGCGATTTAGGAGTGTCGAAAGACGAGATGTCGCATCTGCCATTTGTGAAATAGGTTGTGAAGCCACGATTAAAACTCTTGTTCAAATCGGGCTGAAACAAGAAGACAGACTTTCCGGAACTTGACCTTGTGTATCCATTATCAGATTCAAGTATTTCATCGAGAATCTTTCGATATGAGGCTGTTACATTCTTCACATAGTCAACATCCTTGAGTCGTCCCTCGATCTTCAGAGAAGAAACACCAGCAGAAAGCAGAGAGCGTATTTGCTCGGACTGGTTCATATCTTTGAGAGAGAGCAAATGCTTCTCGGCAGAGACCAGTCTGCCATCGGCATCAACCAGTTCATAAGGCAGGCGGCACATCTGGGCACACTCACCCCTATTGGCACTACGTCCGCAGGCGGCATGACTAAGGTAGCACTGTCCGCTATAAGACACGCACAGAGCGCCATGAATAAAAGCCTCGAGACGGACATCGGTCTTAGAAGAAATCTCAGAAATTTCACCGAACGACAACTCCCTTGCAAGAACGACCTGGTCGAACCCGACATCTTGCAAGAATTTGACCTTCTGCCAGGTTCTGTTGTCCATCTGAGTGCTGGCGTGCAAAGAAATTGGAGGCAAATCGAGCTGCGTTATGCCCATATCCTGAATGATTAAAGCATCAACGCCGGCCGAATAGAGTTGCCATATTATTTTTTGGGATTTTTCGAGTTCTGAGTCAGTTAGTATAGTGTTAAGAGCGACATAGACCTTTGCGTAGTAAGTATGTGCAAAATCCACGAGACGACCAATATCCTCAATCGAATTGCCGGCGGCTGCTCTTGCTCCAAAAGCGGGACCGCCAATATAGACGGCGTCGGCACCATGAAGAATGGCCTGAATGCCAATATCAGCATTTTTTGCTGGCGAGAGCAGCTCAATTTTGTTTCGTGGATTCATAACTTGCAAAAAAAGATTATAAACATGTCATGCAAAGTTAAGAAGAAAGAAAGACATTTCTCAAAAAGGACATATACATAGGGAACAAAAAAAGGTTCGGCAAGAAAACCGAACCTAAATATTCAATATAGTTTTTTTTAAAAAATCACTTTTTATTGCCATTAAGCACCTGATCCTTGAACTCATCGCAAGGCTTGAAAGCAGGGATATTATGCTCTGGCACGACAACTGTTGTTCCAGCAGTTATGTTACGGGCTTTTTTCTCGGCTCTCTTTTTCAGATAGATAGTACCAAAACCTCTGAGATAAACATTTTCGCCACCCGACAGAGAATCCTTCACAGTTTCCATAAACCCTTCGACCGAAGCAAGCACAACACTTTTATCCAATCCGGTATTTTTTGCAATATTAGCAACCAATTCAGCTTTTGTCATATATGTCATTTAGTGATTAACAATGCAAAAATAAAAAACTGATTATTAAATACAAACTTTTCAGACTGCACAATTAAATATTTTTTGTGTAATGTATTATTCTCATGTTATACCCCAAAAAGCAAATTAAGAAAATAAACACGCAAACAAAATGTCCACCTTGAAAAATAAATTTGAGCTAAAACCTCATTTTTTTTAATTTTATGAAAATATAGAATCAAAAACACAAAGCTGCCATTATGCGAGTACTGCTAATAACCCCGCCGTTCACACAAGTAAACACCCCATACCCCGCAACCACAGTGCTGAAGGGATACCTCAAGAGCCATGGAGAAGAAGTGGAACAGATGGACCTTGGGATTGAGCTGATAAACAAGATATTCAGCAGAGACGGACTGCACACCATTTTCGAGCAAAGCCAGAGCGAGGACATGAGCGAGAGCAGCCGCTTTGTGTATGAAGAAAGGCTGGCATATGAGAACACGATAGACAGCGTCATCAGATTTCTGCAAGGCAAAGACCAAACAATAGCAAACAGGATAATAAACCACACATTATTGCCCGAAGGCGCCAGATTTGGGGAAATGACAGACGTGGAATGGGCATTTGGCACATCTGGCAAAACCGACTTAGCAAAATATCTGGCAACGCTTTATATTGAAGACCTGACCGATTTTATAAAGGAAAACATTGACGAGAATTTTGGGCTGGTGAAGTATGCAGAGCATCTGGCCAGCTATGCCCCAAAATTTGATAAGATAGAAAAATCACTGAAAAAAGAGAACTCCATCATAGACGAATGGATGCTTGAACTGCTTGACAAAAAACTTGAAGAGACAAAAGCCGAGCTTGTGGGATTCAGCGTTCCTTTTCCGGGTTGCCTGTATGCAGCACTGAAGAGCGGAGATCATATAAAAACAAAAGACAGAAATGTGAGAATCTGCATGGGCGGAGGCTACGCAAACACAGAGCTGAGAAACGTTAGCGACAAAAGACTGTTCAACTATATCGACTACATGCTGCTCGACGACGGGGAGATTGCGCTGACAAGACTATGCAGTTATCTGGAGGGAAAAACAAAGAAAGAAAATCTTGTCCGCACATTCTATGTGGAAAACGATTCAATAAAATATAGCGGTAACGATTCAGAGAACCTGAAATTCTGCGAGACTGGCACCCCTGATTTTTCGGGACTGAAAATGGATATGTATCTGCAAATGGCAGATGTTCAGAATCCGATGCAAAGCCTTTGGAGCAGCGGCAAATGGAACAAAATGGTGATGGCACACGGCTGCTACTGGGCAAAGTGCGCATTTTGCGACGTCACGCTTGACTACATAAAAAGGTATGATGCCCCGAGTGCAAAAATAGTTGTGGACAGAATGGAGAGCATAATGAGACAAACTGGCGAAAGCGGTTTCCACTTTACAGACGAGGCAATGCCACCAAGGCTGATAAAAGAAGTATGCAACGAGATAATAAGCAGACACCTGACAGTGAGTTGGTGGGGAAACATAAGGTTTGACAAAACATATGACAAGGCCCTATGCAACCTTATGGCCGATGCAGGATGCATAGCCGTTTCTGGAGGACTGGAAGTGGCATCGGACAGGCTGCTTGAGCTGATGAGGAAAGGAGTGACTGTGGGCCAGACAGCAAGGGCGACAAAAAACCTAACTGAAGCAGGGATAATGGTTCACGCATACCTGATGTATGGTTTTCCGACAGAGAGTTTGCAGGAGTGTGTGGATGCGCTTGAGGTTGTCAGACAAATGTTTGAGGCCGGACTGATGCAGTCGGCATTCTGGCACAGATATGCGATGACAATGCACAGTCCGAGCGGAAAGAATCCGGAATTGTTCAACGTCAAACGAGCGAACAAAGGAATGAACCCATTTGGCAACAACGAAATTGAGTTTACGGAAGAAATAGACTATGACAGCGACAAGATAGGCGAAGGACTGAAAATTGCGACATACAACTTCATGAACGGAGCCGGATTTGACATGCCGCTGCACAAATGGTTCAAATGCAAAGTGCCACACACAACGATAGACAAGAAACTGATTAGCAAAGCAATAAGATAGGAAACAATTTATAGAATCCACCACGTCAAGAAAAAAAAGACATTGGCAAAAAAGCAGTGGATTATTATATTTGCATCAAAAGAGAAAAGAAATGAACAAATATGCGATAATAGTTGCCGGAGGCAAAGGACTGAGAATGGGAGGAGAAATTCCAAAACAGTTTCTGTCCGTTGGCGGCAAACCAATTCTGATGAGAACAATAGAGGCGTTCAAGAAAGAAGACCAGCAAACCCAAATAATACTGGTGCTGCCTAAAGACCAGCAGGAATACTGGCACAAATTGTGCGCTGACTACGGATTCAACGTTCAGCACAAGATTGCCGACGGAGGAGAAACAAGATTCCACTCGGTGAAGAACGGACTGATGACAATATCGGCAGAGCAGACCGGACTTGTGGCTGTGCACGACGGAGTACGCCCGTTCGTCAGCACAGAGACAATACGCAACACATTTGAGATGGCAGAGAAGACCGGCAATGCGGTTCCTGTGACAGACAGTGTGGACTCGGTGAGACAAACAGACACAAGCGGCAACAGCAAATCGCTTGAACGAAAAACAATAAAACTGGTGCAGACCCCGCAAATATTTGACATTGCCCTGCTGAAGAGGGCTTATGAACAAGAGTTTGACGAAAAATTCACCGACGATGCCAGTGTTGTCGAGAAAGCAGGGGAACGAATAAACCTGGCAGCAGGCAACAGGGAGAACATAAAAATCACGACACCATTTGACCTGGCGGTTGCGGAAATACTGGTAAACAAATAAGAAGATATTAAATGTCGGAACTGTCGAACATACCAATAATGTATGTGGGCGGAGTAGGTCCAAAGAAAGCCGAACTCCTGCTGAAAGAACTCGGAGTGAGAACTGTGGAGGACATGCTTTATGTGTTTCCATACAGATATGTTGACAGGAGCAAATTCCATAAAATATCCGACATAAGCATCAACTCGCAATACGTCCAAATAAGAGGAAAAATAACAAGCATAGAGGAGATAGGCACAGGCAAAGGAGCAAGACTGTCGGCAATGTTCAACGACGGCGAGCACGAGGTTCAGCTAGTGTGGTTCAAAGGAGTGAACTACATAAAAAACACATTGAAATGCAATGTTGAATACATAATGTTCGGAAAACCGAATGAATTCAACGGCAGATTCAACTTTGTTCACCCTGAACTTGACACAGCAAACGAGGCTGCCACCAAACAGAACAACGGCGGAATGCAGGGATTATACAACACCAGCGAAAAAATGAAAAGCGCCGGACTGAACAGCAAAGGAATGCAGAAAATAATTCAAAACATATTTGCCAACCACCTGCGCAACTATCAGATACCGGAGAATCTGCCTATGCACATACTGAAACGCCACAACCTGCTGAATCTTGACACCTGCATACGTTCAATACATTTTCCGAAGAGCGAGGCCATTCTGACCCAAGCACAGTTCAGACTGAAATTTGAGGAATTATTCTATATCCAGCTGCAGATGCTATACAATTCGGGACTGCGAACAGCCAAGTCGACCGGGTACATATTCAGCAACATAGGCGATTACTTCAACACATTCTACCGTCTGCACATGCCATTTGAGCTGACAGGAGCACAAAAGAGAGTAATAAGAGAGATAAGAGAAGACCTGAGGAGCGGGCACCAGATGAACAGACTGCTGCAGGGAGACGTCGGAAGCGGCAAAACACTTGTGGCCGTCATGAGTATGCTGATAGCCCTTGACAACGGATTCCAGGCATGCCTGATGGCACCGACAGAAATACTGGCCACACAACACTATGAGAGCATAAGCAGAATGCTGAGTCCGTTGGGAATAATAGTAAGACTGCTGACCGGAAGCTGCAAGACAAAAGAACGTAGAGAAATGCTGACCGGACTGGCAGACGGCAGTGTGAATATACTGATAGGCACACACGCTGTGCTTGAAGACAAAGTGCAATTCAAAAAATTAGGAGTGGCAATAATTGACGAGCAGCACCGATTTGGAGTTGCACAAAGAGCAAAACTGTGGGGCAAAAGCGAATATCCGCCACACGTGCTGGTCATGACAGCCACCCCAATACCAAGGACACTGGCTATGACAGTATATGGCGACCTTGACGTGTCAGTCATAGACGAGCTGCCACCAGGCCGACACCCAATACAGACCCTGCACAGATTCGACAACAAAAGAATAGGCATATACGACTTCATAAAACAGCAAATACACCTTGGAAGACAGGCATATATCGTGTATCCGCTTATAAAGGAATCGGAAACGATGGACATCAGAGACCTTGAGCAAGGATACAAACAGCTGCAACAGGTTTTTCCGGAACCCGTCTACCACCTAAGCATGGTTCACGGACAAATGCCTGCAGACGAGAAGGACAAAGAAATGCAGAAATTCGTCAACGGACAAAGCAACATACTTGTGGCAACAACCGTGATTGAAGTGGGAGTTAACGTGCCAAACGCAAGCGTGATGGTGATTGAGAGTGCACAACGTTTTGGGCTGTCGCAGTTGCACCAGCTGCGCGGACGAGTGGGACGCGGAGCCGAGCAGTCATACTGCATACTGATTACGGATGTTAAGCTATCGAGTGACAGCAGGAAAAGAATGGAGATAATGACCAGGACAACCGACGGATTTGAGATTTCGGAAGAAGACCTGAAAATGAGAGGACCAGGAGACATAGACGGGACACAACAGAGCGGAATTCCGTTTAAACTGAAAATATCAAATCTGGCAAAAGACGCCCAAGTGGTACAAGTAGCCAGGGACACAGCCAAATTCATATTGTCTGGTGACCCGACTCTAAGCACGGCTGAGAATGAAATACTTAAGCGGAAAATGCTGGAATTGTCGAAAAATTATGACTGGGGTTCAATATCATAAAAATGCGTTAAGGCAGCCACAGCAAATTAGCAGTTCAACATTTACGAAACAAATTTATAGAGTCCGCATAAAAAAAATGGGATTCACACAATATTGTAATATATAGACTCGTTAAAAGAATAGATTTGAGAGATAAACATTTAGCAAAAGCACAGAAATAGAGTCTCTCAAAAATCAACTTTGGCACAAAATTTGCATTTACATAATGACAAAAGGTCTGTCGTGAGACACGCCAAAAAGCTTTTAATTGTAGTTTATTTGAGTTTACGAGAGCAATCCATTTTATGGGTTGCTTTCGTTTTTTTATATAGCAAAGACGACTAAAACAAGGACAAAAGATTTTATTTAGGCATAAACAAAACATAATCATTGCAAGCACATAACTCATTTTAATTATATTTCATTACTAGTCAATAATTTAGTTTTTTTTTACAGAGAGGCACAAAATTTGCATTTACGAAGTATATTTGCAACGGGAAGGAAACACGAACAAGCCTAGGCTTATGGTATATAATTTCCATCCACAAAGAAAGAAACCGGAAGACAATTTAAGACACAGATAATGATAAAGAAAAAATTTGTTGCATCGTTGGCATCGATACTGGCAGGGATGATGGCAGCAGACGCATTTGCAGATACACTCACCGTCAACTCAATCATTCAGGACGTTACGATATATAAACAAGGTGCACTTGTTGGTCGCAAGGCCACCGTGAAAATACCAGCAGGAGTGACGGTTGTAAAGATTCCGCAAATAAGTCCGTTGCTTGACCAGAAGTCACTGCAAGTGGGATTAAGCAACAATGACATCTCACTAGGAAACATCGGCATTGACTTTGAGTTGTCGAACCTCAAAGACATCAGCGAAAAAGACGAATCGATAGCAAAAAGTTTAAAAATGCTGAACGATTCTATCGACCTGAACATAAGCTACAAGACAGCACTTGACCGTGAATATGTCATCGTTGCAGGAAATGACGACATAAACGGAGACAAACGTCTGACACCCGAACAACTGAGCGGAGTGGCAGCCTTTTTGCGTTCTGACTTGAACGACATCGAAGATCGAAAAACAATCTATTCGCGCAAGCTTGACACATATTATGACAGTCTGGGCAAGCTGAAACAAGAAGTTCTGCTTTTGGAAAAGCGAGAACTGAAGCCACAGGGGGTAATCTATGTGACGCTGGTAAGCAAAGAGGCAGCATCGACCGAAATCAACTTCAAATATACAATCAAAGAAGCTGAATGGGCCCCACTATACGAGATACGCGTAGATGGAACAGGGAAAAATATGCTGGTAAAGAAAGAGGCACTGGTCAGCCAGTCATCAAAAGAAGACTGGAATAACGTGAAACTGACAGTTTCAAAAGTAAACCCAAACAACAGCAACGAAACTCCAAAACTGGAACGATACACACTGCCAAGGTATTCATCGTCTGACATTGAGTCTACTCAAAGCAAAAAGTCAGACGACAACAACATCATTAAAGTGATGGGTATTGTTCGCGACAGGAAAGGACCAATGGAAGGTGTTCTGATACACTGCAAGAAAAACGGAGCAAAAACGCAGTCGGACAAAAACGGCCGCTATGAAATAACAATTCCAAACAATGCGGAAGTGAGATTCACACATGCCGGTTACACTGAAATAGCCAGATATCTCACGTCGAAGAATGTCCTAGTAAACAATGAAACAATGGAAAAGAGCCACTCGACAATGGGAAACAACACCATACATGTAACAGGAAGAGTGGTTGACGAAAGTGGTCCGCTACATGGAGCAGAGATCACAATAAAAGGGAAAAGCCAAACAACAGAAACTGATGATGATGGATACTTCAACATTGATGCTCCATTTGGCAGCGTCATCTATGTTGATTTTTTGGGATACGAAAGAAAAAAATTCACAGTTGGAGATATGGCCAGGTCGTCGAACATCACAATCAAGATGCAAGAATCGGAAGAAAGCTTGCTTGCACTAGAAGTAGTTAGCACGAAAGCCAAGAAAGCAGCAAAAAACAAAGCATCATCCTACGATGAAGAATCAATACAACCCGAAGAAGATGATTATATTTTATATGGTGGCACTGCAGGATCTACGGGCTCACACTCTACGTTTGCAATGCGCTCACTTGCTCCACTTTATATTGTAGACGGAATTCAAGTCAGTCAAGAAGAGGCACAAAAAATAGACGCCAAATATATTGCCTCGATAGAAAAGCTTACAGACCGATCTGAAGCAAGTGTCTATGGCAACCGTGCTGCGGAGAATGGAGTTGTCATCATAAAGACTAAAAAACTATATAAATCTAGGTTCTCGGCCTTGCAGGACTACACAACCGAGGCCCACGGGCTGAACACAGTGCCAGCCGATGGAGCCGAGCACGACACATATCTTGGCAACGACACGCTGAAAGCGGAGTTCACATACTACGCTGCTCCAAAATTTTCGCCAAATGTTTATATGCTGGCGCATGTGCCAAACTGGTATGAGCATCAGTTGCAAGCAGCAAATATCAAAGTATTCATTGGCAACACATTTGTTGGAAACAGCAGTTGGACTCCAGACCTGACCAGCGACACACTGACATTTTCGGTCTGCAGAGAAAAAGACGTAGCAGTCACACGCAAACTGCAGACATCGATGCAAAACAAAAAGCTAGTCGGCACGAAAAAGAAAGTGCTTAGAGACTGGCAGATTGTTGTCAAGAACAACAAAGAAACACCTATAGAGTTGAGAGTGCAAGACCAAGTACCAGTTTCAAAAGACAGCGATGTAAAGGTTGAGCTGCTAAACATCAGTGGGGCAAAGACAGACGAGTCGACAGGCATACTGACCTGGGATTTACATCTGAGTCCAGGCGAGAGAAAAGAAATCAACATAAGCTACGAAGTCACTATGGACGAAGCCTATGAACATCTGCTGAAAACCATAGAGTAATAGCAATTGAGAAACCGAGTGACGCAAATAAAAAACAATACAAAAAAACAGTTATGAATTCAAAATATATAAGCAATACGATATTAGCCAGCATTCTTCTTCTTGCGCCAGCAATGATGAGCGCGAGTGCGAGCACAGATGCAACTGCTGACATAAAGAACGTGACAATATATCCTAACGGAGCCATGGTGGGACGCACCGCAACCGTGAAACTAAAAGCAGGAGATAACGACATAAAAATACCACTGCTGACACCACAGCTAGACCAATCGTCTGTACAAGTAGGTATAGTGAAAGGCGATGCAACACTTGAGTCGGTAAAATATGACGTGGAGGTGCCAAATCGGAAGCAGATATCGGCAGAAGTCAAGACTCTGACGAAAAGGGCATCACTGCTGCGAGATTCGCTCAAAGTTCTGGAATCAAAAAACAGTGTTCTGGAAAGAGAGCGCAACCTGCTGCTTAAAAATGACAACATAGGCGGAAACGAAGGCTTTGATGCACAAACCATGCAGGGAATAGCCTCGTATCTGAGAAAAGACCTCAACGAGATTGCAACGCTTCAGTATAAATATGACCGAAAAATCGACGACTACAAAAATGAGCTCACGATGAATGAGCAGCGAACAAATCTGCTTTATGAAAAACAGATTGACCCCAAAAGTTGCCTCTATCTGAAACTTAAAGCTGCCGCAGCGACCACATGTGAAATTGAAATTCAATATTACGTTGAAAACGCATCGTGGATGCCATTCTATGAAGTCCGCATAAACAAAAGAGAAAACAATCTGCATATAATTCAGAAAGCATACGTCAGTCAAGGAAGCAAAGAGAAATGGGACGATGTGGATCTGAAGATATCACAAAACGACGCAAAAGCCAGCAATTCGAAACCTGAATTAGACCGCTATGTGTTATGGCCACATGGACGACACGAAGCAATCTCATCTTCAGCACCAACTTACAGCCGCAAGGAAAACATAAAAGTTTTGGGAGTGGTGCGCGACGATAAGGGTCCGCTTAAAGGAGTGCTGGTGTCATGCGGGAAAGACACAAAAACAGAAACCGACGAAAGCGGATACTATGAATTGATGGTACAGGAAAAAGGAGAAGAACACGTATACTACGAACATAAAAAATATGGAAACGTATCTTCGTTTTTGAAAGGAAAAAATGTAGTTGTCAACAATGTGTACATAAACAGCTCATCATCAAAAACAGGGAAAAGCAGTGAAGACAACGTCTACCAAAACTACATGCTGCAGAACAGACTGCAAATAAACAAGCCAAATTCTGTTGACTATAGCAAACTATCGGAAAACAGGACAAACAATATTCCACAAATAATCAGTCAGAACATGGAGTTTGACGTGCCTGGCAAATATACAATACCAGAAGACGGAGCCGACCACGAGATTGTGGTAAAAGACATGGCTGTTGATGCCGAATATAACTACTACGCAGTGCCAAAACTGTCGAAAGACGTATATCTGGTTGCAGCAATACCAAACTGGAAAAAGCTGGACCTGATTGACGGCTCGGCGAAACTGTTTTTGAACAACATGTACATGGGCGAAAGTTTCGTCAACGCCTACCAGACAGAGGACACACTGCAACTATCCATTGGCAAGGACAAAGATCTGGCAGTTGAAAGAAAAGACATAAAAACATACAGGTCGACAAACCTGACAAAATCATCGAAAAAAGTAGAACATGAATGGCAGATAACTGTAAAGAACAACAAATCGGAAACCGTGAAGATTACAGTTGAGGACCAGTTCCCCGTATCTACAAACAGCGACATAAAAGTGGAACTGCTTGACAACGGAGGCGCAACCGTGGACGAGACAGACGGAAAACTGACATGGAAACTAACACTCAAAGCCGGAGAAAAGAAAGACATTAAGTTCTCATATTCGGTGAAGTCGAAAAATGACATCTTTGTAGAATAAAAAAAACAACAGACCACCTCTGGCAAAGAGGAACAAATTATGGCAACCTCTATAAATTCACCGTTTTATTTTATAGAGAACTCTGTTAAACTTTTTGGCGCTGTTTGTTTTATCTAGGCATCTTGCTGTTTGTCAGTCGGTCACAGTGCCCGCACTGCTCCCTTCTTCCGCGCAGCAATCTGCTCAAGATAATTCCAAAAATCGCTCAAAATCAATTTATAGAGGTCGCCTTATCTTAATTGAAGCCACTTCTGGATTTTTATGACCTGGGAGTGGCTTCAATGTTGCTACGCGCCTAAAAAGAAGAACCCAAAATCACGATTTTCCGCAGAAACGGGAAAGAGAGTAGAAAAGTTGAGTATATTTGCACATCGACAAGCATCAAAAGAAAACATGAGAATAAATAATTGCGTAGTAATACTGACGATTGCAGCATTGCTTTCTGGCTGCGACAACAAACAATCCAGTTATCTGAAAGAAGAAGGCCGAGTTCACGGCACAATATACCATATGACATATGAAAAAGCCGATGGTGCCTCGCTTCAAGATGAATACATAAAAGAGTTTGAAGACTTTGACATGTCGCTGTCGACATTCAAAGACAGCTCTATAATAAGCAGAATAAACAAGAACGACACCACAGTAAGAACAGACGAATACTTCAACACAGTTTTTGCAGAAGGAGAGAAAATATCTGAGTTGACAAACGGAGCCTTTGACATGACGGTGGCGAAACTGGTGAACGCATGGGGATTTGGTTTTGACAAGAAAGACAACGTCACCGAAGAAGAAATTGCCGAGCTGAAAAAACACATGGGTTACAAAAAAGTTAGACTCGAAGGCGACAGAGTGATAAAAGAAGACACAGCAATAATGCTTGACGCAAGTGCCATTGCCAAAGGATACAGCAGCGACGTTGTGGGCAAACTGCTGGAAAAGAACGGGGTTGAGAACTACATGGTGGAGATTGGCGGAGAGTGCACGATAAAAGGTCTCAACCCCAAAGGGAAAAAATGGAGCATTGGCATAACCAAGCCTGTTGACGACAGCACACAGATGCAAAACGAGATTCAGGAAGTTGTGTACCTGACAGACTGCGGACTGGCCACAAGCGGCAACTACAGACAATTCTACCACAAAGACGGGAAGAAATACTCGCACACTATAGACCCAAGGACCGGTCACCCAGTTGACCACACACTGCTAAGCACAAGCGTAATAGCAAAAAGTTGCATGGAGGCAGACGCACTTGCCACCGCATGCATGGTGCTGGGACTTGACAGCGCAAAACAGATGATAGAGAAAATAGACGGAGTTGAAGCTCTGTTTATAAGCAGCGACGAAAGAGGTAAATATGACATTACTAAGACAAGCGGATTTGACAAGATAACAAGCGAAAAATAAGACAATGGAAAAACAGAATATAGTTGTAAACATAGCAAAGATTGACAAGGACACCGAGACTAAGAGGTGCAAAAATGATTTAATCCATGAGTTCGCATATCAGGGCACATACACTATAACCCTGACTGAAACTGACAGCAACAAGGTGGTATACAGCGAAGAATTGCACAGCAACGGCGAGGGCAACACAATAGCAGAAGTTAAGATAAAAAATGCGGTGAAAGGCAAAAAATATAATATGGAGATTGCATCGAAAGACAGAACACACATAAACAACTACACATACAGGATGATGCAGTAAGAGACAAAAAATAAAGGCATAAAAAAAGCGTCATTAAAAAAATGACGCTTTTTTTATGCGAATTATAACATTAAGCGAAGATTTCCGCCGCGCTATTACTCATACATCTTTTTGAACTGCTCCTTGAAATTCTCCTTGGCATCGCGAGTTGGTATAGTATTGGAAGACTCCTTGAGTTTTTCGAAAATCTTCTCCTCATCCTTGGTGAGGTGTTCAGGGATATAGACACCAATGTGCACCAGATAGTCGCCAGTTCCGTAGCTGTTGACATTAGGCAGACCCTTGCCCTTGAGACGCAGGATTTTGCCAGGCTGAGTTCCAGGTTCTATCTTAAGTTTAGCCTTGCCGTCGACCGTAGGGACCTCGAGAGTGCCGCCGAGCACTGCCAGGTGAATAGGAATCAGGGCATTATAGATAAGATCATCTTCAGAACGGATGAGTTCTGCATCAGGAATCTCCTCAATCTGAATCAACAGGTCGCCTGGCTGGTCGGCACCAAGAGCCGCATTACCCTTGCCAGCAAGAGTAAGCTGCATGCCCGACATAACACCCTTAGGGATATTGAAAGAAATTTGGTCTTCGGTTTTAGTAACACCGGCACCCGCACATGCAGTACACTTTTTAGACACCATCTGACCGCGTCCGCCACAAGTTGGGCAAACAGACTGAGTTTGCATATTGCCGAGCAGAGTGCGCTGCACCCTGACAATATATCCAGAGCCATTACACTGAGAGCAAGTGCACAAGCCGCCGTCTTGAGCGCCTGTTCCGTGACAAGAAGAGCAGGTAACATCTCTAGAGATTTTAACCTTCTTCTCGCATCCCTTAGCCACCTCTTGCAAAGTCATCTTTACGCGTATGCGTATGCTTGAGCCCTTGCGCACACGAGAACGCGAAGACCCGCCGCCGAAGCCACCAAATCCGCCAAAGCCACCAAATCCACCAAAAATATCACCGAACTGCGAGAAAATGTCATCCATAGACATCCCCTGTCCGCCAAAGCCTCCGGCCCCATCGACCCCGGCCTTGCCATACTGGTCATACCTCTGACGCTTCTGTTCATCGCTGAGAACGCTGTAAGCCTCGGCAGCCTCCTTGAACTTTTCCTCGGCCTCCTTTTTCTCAGCATCAGACTTGCCGACCTGCTTATCAGGGTGATACTTGATAGCAAGTTTTTTATAAGCCTTTTTTATTTCGTCCTGGGAAGCAGACTTGCTAACCCCAAGAATATCATAATATTCAGAATTCTGAGCCATAACAAAAATAAATTAAAGATCAAGCACCCACGACAACCTTAGCGATACGCAAAACCTTCTCGCCATGCATATATCCCTTTTGAGTGCAGTCGATAATCTTGTTTTTCTTATCCTCGCCTGCAGCAAAAGTGGCAATAGCCTCATGAAGATTAGTATCAAAATCGGCGTCCTGAGTATCAATAGGAGTCACTTGATTTTTGTCAAGGAAAGCAGTAAACTTTTTGTGGATAAGTTCCACACCATCCTTAAGAGCCTGCACATCGTCGGCATTTTGAAGAGCAGACACAGCTCTGTCGAAATCGTCGACGACCGAGAGCAAGTCCTTGAAAATAGAGTCGCCGGCCGAGACAATCAAATCGGCTTTTTCCTTAGCCACACGTTTTTTGTAGTTCTGGAAATCGGCATACATAAGAAGGTAATCCTTATTCAATTTATCGAGCTTCAGCTGAAGTTCTGCCAATTTGTCAGCATTCTCATCGACTTTAGTATCATCGGCATTTTGTTCAGCAGCGTCGGCATTGTTGTTTTCGGCAGAATCTTGAGGTTCGTCCACCCCTTCTGTCTTCATTTCAACCTGTTCATCAGCAGCATTTTGCTGGACATTTTCTTCTTCCTTTTCGCTCATAATATATAATCAAAATTTATTCATTTTAAACACGAGTCTAAAGACTCCGGCTTGATAGTGCAAAATATTTGCCAAGAGCAAACCAAAAGAACAATTGTCAGCAAAATAGTCAAAAATGGCAAAAAAGTCAGCACAAGCCAACGACGTGGCAACAAACCAGCATCTGCAGAAGAGCCAAAAATCCATATCAAAAAGCAAAAAAGACATATAAATTATGTTATTTTTGAGAAAAAAGATGACATAATCATGACACTAGAAGAAAACATATTGTATCTGGACATAGAAACAGTTCCGTGTGAATCATTGGCCGAAGACGAGAAAAACGAGTTGACCCACATTTGGGACGAGAAAATGCAGAAACTCAAAGAGAGCGACCCAGACAAATATCCTGGCGAAGAAAACCGCGACGACTATATACAAGAGGCCGGACTTTATGCCGAATTCGGACAGATTGCGTGCATATCGTTTGGCATGTTCTACAAAGACAAGAGCCAGGAGCAGCAAAGATTCTGTGTGACATCAACATACGGCACGAACGAGAAAGAGCTGCTGACAAAATTTGCGGCAATGCTCAGAAGCAAAGGGAACACAATAAAATACATCTGCGGACACAATGCAAAAGAGTTTGACGTTCCATTCATTGCAAAAAGAATGATAATAAACGGGATTCCGTTGCCCGAAATTCTGAAAATATATGACAAAAAGCCATGGGATATGCCAGTGAAAGACACCATGGAGATGTGGAAATTCGGTTCATACAGAGGAGCCAGCAAGCTGAAACTTCTGTGCGCAGTGTTCGGAATTCCCACACCCAAAGACGATATAGACGGGAGTGAGGTTGCGAGGGTATATTATAAGGAGCAGAACTATGCAAGAATAGCAAAATACTGCGAAAAAGACGTGGTGGCCACAATGAGAGTATATCTGCACATTTTGGGATTTGGAACATTTGAAGACGAGAGAATAACCCCAATACCAGCAGAACCTTGTCTGAAGTAATCCTCCGAAAAGCAGAACACCCCCACCCCACTGACACGGCAATCAAGATAGTTTCAATAAAAAATCTTAAACGATTTTCAATCGTATTGTTGCAGAATTGTTTTTTTCTATTTCTATACATATTTTTGCAAAATGTGTAACAAAATGCGTTTATGAACAGTTTTTCAGAAATAAAGCCCACAGAGTTGAAGGACAATCCATTTGAACTGATAGGCAAGGAATGGATGCTGGTGACAGCGGGAGACAAAGACAAGAACAACACTATGACAGCCAGCTGGGGTGCGATGGGAATATTGTTCAACAAATCTGTTGTAATCATATATATACGTCCACAACGCTACACCTTTGAGTTTTTGGAGCAGAAAGACGAGTTCACACTCAGCGTGTTGCCCGAGAGCAAGCGCGACGCATTGAACATATGCGGAAAGAAAAGCGGAAGAGACTGCGACAAGATGTCCGAGGCCGGTATCAAGCCATTGATATTGGAGAGCGGAAACGTTGGCATAGAAGAAGCACGACTGATAATAGAATGCAAGAAAATCTATGGCAACTTCTTCAATCCCGAGTCGTTTGAGGACAAAGACAAAGTTAAGTCGACATTCTTTCCGAACAACGACTACCACAAAGTCTATATTGCCGAGATAACAAAAGTCTGGACACGAAACAAATAAACCCACAATAAAGCTGAGCACATCCATAGTGATGAAAGTTGACGTTATAATCCCCACATATAATCCTGACGAGAAGCTGACCTTGTTGTTGGGAAACCTGGAGCGCCAGACAATGACGCCCCACAGGATTTTCATACTCAACACAATCGACAAGGATTTTGATGTGGACGATTTCAACGCGAAGTACAAGACAGAAGAGAACATCGAAATAAGGCACATAGGCAGAGAGGAGTTTGACCACGGCACAACAAGAAACAACGGTGCAAATCTGAGCGAGGCTGATTACATATTATTCATAACCCAGGATGCTGTTCCGACAGACAACAAACTGATTGAGAACATGGCAAAATCGATGGGTCCGAATGTGGTTTCAGCATATGCAAGACAGGTGTCGAACGAGGACAATCCGATAGAGATGCTGGCACGCAGATTCAATTATCCGCCAGTGAGCAGCGTCAAGAGCGAGAGCGACAAGGAACGCCTTGGAATAAAGGTCATATTCTGCTCCAACGTATGCGCAATGTATAACCATGATGTTTTTGACAAACTCGGTGGGTTTGCAACAAACAACATCTTCAACGAAGATATGCTATATGCCTATAAGGTAATCAAGTCTGGCTACTCGATTGCGTATGTGGCAGAATCGTCGGTGATGCACACCCACTACTACTCGTTGAAGAAAATATTCCAAAGATATTTTGACCAGGGAGTATCGCAGAAGAACAACAGCAAGGTGTTCTCTGAGTTTTCTACAATGAGCGAAGGCGGAAAACAGGCAAAATACATAGTCAACGGTCTGATTAAGGCGAAGAATTACTCAAAAGTGCTGCTGTTCATTCTGCAGAGTGCTGCGAAAGTTTCGGGTTTATTGCTAGGGAAGAATTATTCAATTTTGCCAAAATCGCTGAGACAGAATTTCAGCATGAACAAAAACTACTGGCACAAACAGTAGAGAGCATGAAAAAAAATCATAAGATATGAGATACAATAAATGCGAGGCAGAAGTCTCGCATTTATTTTTTTCCAAGCCGCATAAAATTATCGGCCACACACAGAATTAAACTGTTGAACACCGGCAAGGCAAAAAAAACACTCAGGCTCCGATACGAGCTGAGTGTTTCGAATTTGCAGTAAAGTTGTATCCCCGCTGGGAATCGAACCCAAATCTAAAGTTTAGGAAACTTTCGTTCTATCCATTGAACTACAGAGACATCTGCCATCAAAGGCAAGCAAAGTTATCACATTATTGCGAGAAACACAAATTTTGGCATTATTTGTTGTCAAAGAGCCATCGGCACAAAAATCAATAATCGTGTTTGGCGATGACAATAACCCAATAATGACGATAGTCTGAGTTTGAGTTATAAGCATGTCCGATGCCTATGTCATTGCAATTAGAGCGGAAATCGGTAGTTGAAAGCAAAGACTGGCGGTGTCCTGCAGCATCGAGATCAGCGCCAGAGTCATAGATAAGCTGCTTTATTGTTGCCTCGCCAGTGGAATAGCCGGCAGCAATATTTTCAAAGTAATTAAGCGACTTTGTTGAATACCAAGCCTCGGGCAAAGCGTATCCTGCCTTATATATTCTGTAGTTCATTCCGTAGCCATCAAGATCGACATGGCTGAAATAGTTTTTGTTTGCCATATCCTCGGCCTTCTGCTGAGCAGCCTTGGCAAGACAAGCGTCCCACACAAGAGCATCAGAAGCCTCGATGCCAGACAAATCCACGCCCATCTCAGAAGAATAAGCCGAAGGATTGGCACGCACAGCATTCAACTTGTTGAAAGCACTGACAACTTCTCCATCTTGAATATCATCAATAGCATAGCTTGCAGACGAATCATCGTCATCGTCATCACACGAGGCAAAAGCCAAACTGTATGTCAGGAAAGGAATAAGGAGTAAATAACGAGAAACTCCGTGTTTGAAAAAAGAGACCATAAGCTTAATTTTTTTGTAGTTTACATTAAAGACGACATCTATAAACCTGCCAAGTTATAAAACATATCCAGGCTTCAGTAATTTTTATACTTTTTTCGTCCTTGCCCAGACCTTTTGTTGTATTGTCCGTCTGCCGCAGGACCCGCACCGAAACGTTCAAGCCACACAGCAATCCGCTCAGAGCGAAACGAAAAAGATACGCAAGTACGAGTTATAGAGGCCGTCCAAAGAGTTGGCTGAACAAACAGCCCTTAAACAAATATAGCAACAAAAAGTTTAATTTGCAACAGACACGAAGAAAAGTAGCACATAAAGAGTCAACAAATAAGTAGCCGTTAATCATATTAACCTGCACAACAGAGCAAAAGAAACAAAAATTGATTAAATTTGTGGGGATTAGACGTGAACGGAATGGCACAAGAAACGACAAAAAAATGGCATATACTGCAATCCCCCAAAGGAGATGCAAAAAAAATAGCGAAATTTTTTGAGGAGAATGGAGCAGAAGAAACATACGTGCCGATGAGAAAAATCGGTGCAGACGGCAAGAAAGTTCCAGTTTCATCAAACATGATACTGGTGAAGGACAGCCACTCGCACATATTTGACCTGCTTGAGAAAGGAGATCCCACAAAGTTCGCATTCGACACCAACGGCAATCCGATCACCCTGGAAGATGAGACAGTGAGGAGTTTCATTCAGATAGCAGAAAACGGAGACAAAGACTGCATATTTCTGGACCCGCGACGAGACAACGTGAAGCACGGAGATATGGTGCGAGTTGTAGATGGCAAGTATGCCGGCATCAGTGGCGAATACCTAAGAGTAAGGAGCAACAGGTGCGTGGTTGTCAGGTTAGGCTCGCTATGTGCAGTAGCGACAGGATTTGTCAAGCCAGAACAAACAGAAAAAATATAGAGCATAATATTTTTGGCTCGCTATTTGCACACGCCACAACAACAAACAAGGATAAAAGATATGGCAGAAAAAATAAAAAAAATAACAGTTAAAGATTTTGCAGCCATGAAGGCAGCAGGCGACAAGATTGCCATGCTGACTGCATATGACTACACCATAGCGTCGCTGATGGACCAGGCTGGAATTGACGCAATGCTTGTTGGAGACTCAGCATCGAACGTAATGCTTGGCAACAGCACCACCCTACCAATAACAATGGAGGAGATGATATATATGGCAAGGAGTGTTGCCAGGGCGGCCAAAAGAGCGCATGTTGTTGTGGACATGCCATATGGAAGCTACCAGCTGAGCAAAGAAGACGCGGCAAAAAACGCAATGAGACTGCTCAAAGAGACAGGCTGCGACTCGGTGAAGCTTGAGGGCGGAAGCGAATTCATTGAAACCATAAAATTCATAATAAGAGCAGGTGTACCTGTCATGGGGCATCTGGGTCTGACCCCTCAAAGCATCAAATGCTTCGGCGGATATCCATTGAGAGCAAAAGAAGAAGCAGAGGCAGAGAAACTGATGAGCGACGCCAAGTTGCTGGAAGAGGCAGGCTGCTATGCCATAGTGCTTGAAAAAATACCTGCAGCGCTGGCCGAGAGAGTTTCGAAAACGCTAAGCATTCCAACAATAGGAATTGGAGCAGGAAACAACACCGACGGACAAGTGCTTGTGGGCCAGGACATGCTAGGAGCCAACCCAAGCTTCAAGGCGAAATTTGTCAGGACATACGCTAACATGGCAGAAGTCGTAACAAAAGCAGTTGCAGACTACAGCAGCGACGTCAAGAGTCAGGCATTTCCATCGGAAGCCGAATCATACTAGACAGTCAGCGTGGTGAAACATGATTTAGAGTTGAGTTTTTCACTGAATTTTTCGGTCAAGAAGTACGAATAAGCAAGGAGAGCGCAACAAATAAATTTATATCAACAAACCTTTTGTAAACAACATTTCACATTTAAAAGAGTGTTGAACTCTAAAAATGTATTATTTTTGCGCATATTTTGTGTGCTATATGTCCGCATAAGGCGTCAGTGCGCAAGCATGTCAAAAGAAAATAACTGGTAAAAGAACAATATAACAGGAACAAATAATGGATAGAAGAGTCGTCATAACAGGAGTAGGCATATATTCTTGCCTTGGCAAAACATTGGACGAGGTAAGAGATTCGCTATACACTGGCAAGTCAGGAATCATATTCGATCCAGAGCGTAAGAAGATGGGATTCCGCTCGGCATTGACAGGCCATGTGGATATGCCAAATTTGAAAGGCATATTGAGCCGCAGCCAGCGTGTGTATATGCCAGAGCAGGCACAGTATGCATATATGGCAACAGCAGATGCCCTGAAGAACGCGAAGTTGGACCAGGATTATCTTGACAGCCATGAAGTTGGATTGCTGTATGGAAACGACAGCAGTGCCGAGCCTGTTGTTCGAAGCGTGGACACAATGCGCGAGAAGAACGACACTACCCTTATCGGTTCGGGCGGTATATTCCAGTCTATGAACTCGACTGTGACAATGAACCTTTCGTGCATATTCAAGCTGAAAGGAATCAACCTGACAGTGAGTGGAGCTTGCGCCAGCGGTTCACATGCAATTGGTTTGGGTTCGTTGCTTATCAAGTGGGGACTGCAGGACTGCATAGTATGCGGAGGCGCACAGGAGATTGATCCATTCTCGGTATGCAGTTTTGACGGTATCAGCGCATTCTCGACAAGAGAAAGCGAGCCTGAGAAGGCATCAAGACCATTTGACAGAGACAGAGACGGACTTGTGCCTGGAGGTGGTGCTGCAACTGTAATCATTGAGAGCTACGAGTCGGCAATCAAGCGTGGAGCACCAATTTTGGCTGAAGTTATCGGATACGGATTCTCATCGAACGGAGACCACATCTCGGTTCCAAATGTTGACGGTCCAAGACGTTCGCTTGAGATGGCAATACGTGAGGCTGGAATCCGCAAGGAGGAGATCGGATACGTGAACGCACACGCGACATCAACACACGTTGGAGACCAGAACGAGGCTAAGGCGATTGCATCAGTATTTGACGACTACAAAGTTGAGGTTACATCTACAAAGTCCCAGACAGGTCATGAGATGTGGATGGCTGGAGCGAGTGAAGTTATATACAGTATGCTGATGATGAAGAATGACTTCATCGGAGCAAACATAAACTTTGAGAATCCAGATGAGGACTCAGCCAAGTTGAACATTCCAGGAAAGAGAATCGAGAAGCACTTCGACACCTTCCTTTCTAACTCGTTCGGATTCGGCGGAACAAACTCAACTCTTATCGTAAGAAACATAAAGTAAAAAATAATAACATATTCAAAAGATAAAAAAATGGAAAAGAGCGAACTAATAGCAAAGGCCAACGAAGTATTGGCAGACGAATTTGAGGTAGAAGTTGAAGACATCACCCCAGATGCCAACATCAAGAAGACCTTGGAATTGGATAGCTTGAGCCTGGTTGACATGGTTGCATTGATTGAGAAGACATTCGGAATCAAGTTGCAGAACCAGGAGGCTTCGCAGATTGTCACATTCGGTGAGTTGTATGACTACATCGAGTCAAAGATGAAGTAAGAAAAACCAAAGGCGGGAAATATCATGCTGAGAGGCGAAGAAATAAAGTCAATTATACCACAGAGAGAGCCAATCATGATGATTGACACTCTGTTTGGTGCGAGCGAGACAGACGGAGAGTCTGGATTGACAGTTTTGGATACGAATATTTTCTGCCAAGGAGGCCAATTACGCGAGCCTGGCATAATCGAACATATTGCCCAGACTGCGGCTGCGTTTAACGGTTGCAGACTGAAAGAAGGAGAGAATCCGAAGCTTGGATATATTGGAGAGATCAAGAAATGTCAAATTTCTGCACTTCCAAAGGTTGGAGACACAATCAGAACCAAAGTACATCTTGAGGCCCAGGTTATGAATGTGAACCTTATGACAGCAGAATCAAAGGTTGGAGACAAGCTGATAGCCACCTGTCAGATAAAGCTGTTTGAAGAGGAGTAAGAACTAAAGATTCTAAGGAAATGCTAAAAGACAATTTTTTCAATATACTAGGCAAAAGCAAGGAAGAAAGTGGCGAACTGGTTTACAGAGTTAAGATAAACGCAGGTCACGATATTTTCAAGGGACATTTTCCTGGTCAGCCAATAAGTCCTGGTGTGTGCAATGTTCAGATGGTCAAGGAATGTGCCGAGGATGCCTTGGGAAGCAAACTTATGATAAGCAACCTGAAGCAATGCAAATTCACCCAGCTGCTGATACCAACAGTAAACAGCGAAGTTGACGTGAGGCTGCAGATAAGCGAAGGCGAGGTTGTGACAATCAAGGGGCAGATATCTGAAGGCGAGTCTAAGTTTATGGATATGAAAGCGGAGGCCGTTAAGGAATGAAACTACTAATTATTGATGACATAACTGATGAGAAGTTCAGTTATGATGTCGATATACTGAGGGCGAAACTGGAAGGTTGGAAGGTAAGAAACCTTAGACCTGAGGTTTCGCCCTCGGTTGCTATCGGACAGATACAAAACGAGATTGACACCTTCAAGCCCGATGTGACTGTTGGCATTGGCGTTTCTGGCTTGCTGCTGCACCAATTCAGACAGACCTACAGACTGCTTATACACCCGTCGTTTGACGTCGGCAAAGACAAAAGAATTGCAAGACAAGAGGAGAGCATCAGGGAGGAGTATGATGGCATTGCTGCAAGCACGTTTGAAGATATGCCATCGGACGAATGGAAGTACATCTATGGCATATTCTACAGAAATAGTAATGAAATAGGCCCTGAAGAGAATCAGTTTAAGCAAAGATACAAGTATAACTACTATATAAAAGAAGGATACACATGGGCCGAGAACCATGAGAATCTTTTTGCGAATATAGTTAGAGACATATACCGAACAAGGCACAATATAAAACGAAAAATAGTCTATATAGACATGGACAATGTGCTTGTTGATTTTGCAGGATTCACAAAGGAGCTGACAATCCAAAACAGCGAGGAATATCGCAAATATAAAGATCATCTTGACGATATTCCCGACTTATTCTCGAGATTAAGCCCGAAAGAAGGGGCCGTGGAGGCATTTTTTGAGCTGTCGAGACGGTTTGACGTATATATACTGTCAACAGCCCCATGGGACAACAGTCAGGCTTGGCATGACAAAGTGGAGTGGATAAAAAGGCATCTGGGCACCCTTGCCTATAAGCGACTGATACTGTCGCACCACAAAGACCTTTGTCAGGGAGACTTTTTGATTGATGACAGTCCGAGGAACGGAGCAGAAGATTTCAGGGGAGAATGGATCCAATTCGGCAAGAAAGGATTTGAAAATTGGGATAAAGTGCTGGATTATCTTGACGGGAAATAAGCATTATAGACAAAATACATCAGATACTTATATTGATATTTAAATTCCTAAGGATAGGGAAATTTAAGCAACAGAAAAACAAGAAACAGATAACATCCACAAAACAAAAAAGAGAAGAAATGAAATTCATTCATTTCTTCTCTTTTTTTATGAGAATTAAGAAAATCTATATAAACTCAATGCTCTGTAATATAAGGCAACCTCTATAAATTCACGTTTCCTTACTTTATCACAGAAAAGTTCATTA